>Ga0206896_1039_pt1 | contig 30188 bp, 24 predicted proteins | sample Alteio_BWOrgHeat_52_FD_152969 | JGI IMG/M metagenome (GOLD analysis project Ga0206896, IMG submission 152969) | Enriched cells from forest soil in Barre Woods Harvard Forest LTER site, Petersham, Massachusetts, United States -... | ecosystem: Environmental > Terrestrial > Soil > Temperate forest >... | reverse complement strand
GCGGACTTTCTGAGTTCGGGCGAGCTTTCTTCCGACGAGCTTCACTACCAGGATCCAGTGGCGAATGCGCAGATACGGAGCTTCTATGCGCGCTTCAATGCAGATAGGAAGCAGCTGCTGGTGTCGAGGGTTCGGACGCGGCTGATGCAGGGTGGGCAGGTAGAGGGAGAGTTCCAATACGATAATTGGCTCGACAGCACGCCGCCGCTTGCGGTGCGACGCGCACTGTTGCGAGATCGCAAAAGCTGGCCGGTGCCGACTGGCGCGGTTCGCGCCAAGCTGAGTGGGGTTTCGCTGGATACGGTGCTGGCGATTCTGGCTGCCCCGGGGCACCAACGAATCGGATTGGACACGATTGTGTCGGGGCCGGCGACAGCTTCGTGGACCGGCTTGGCAGATGATTTGCAGATTGGTGGACAGCTTGCGTTGACTCCCTCGCCGACGCCGCCAGCGGGAGAGGTTCCGGTTAGTGGCTCTCTTGACGCAACCTACCATGTTGACGGTGGATCGGTGAAGGTGCGGACGCTGAATGTGGAATTGCCGCACAGCACCGTGCATGGCAACGGTTCGCTGGGAGTGTATCCGATTTCGCGATCATCGGAGATGGACCTTGATTTCGAGTCAAGTGATTTGACCGATTTCGATGGGGTACTGAAGGCGCTGGATGTATCGCACGGAGACCGCAGGGGGACATCGGCGCTGCCGGTGGAGTTGAGAGGGCAGGCGCAGTTTCATGGGCAGTTGAATAGCTCATGGCTGTCTCCGCGAGTCGAAGGGCACTTGACGGCGACGAATATCGGGATAGAGGTGCCGGCGGCTGCTTCCGATTCGAATGCTGCGCCGAATGCGACTCCGAATGCGGCTGTGCAATATATCAACTGGGATTCTGTTGATATCGACGGTCTGTATTCGCCGGCGACGATAGTCGTGCATCACGGCACGTTGAAACGGGGCGGGGCGAGCCTTGTGCTTGAGGGGCATCTGGATGCAGATGACCCGGCGTACGATTTGCGCGATACAGCGGCGGAGTTTGATGGCGACTCGGTGCTGAGTCTGAAGGCTACGGTGAAGCAATTCCCGCTTGAGCAGTTGCTGCCGCTGGCCGGAGTGCAAGCGTCGATCAGTGGAGATCTGAACGCACAGGTAGATGTGCAGGGACATTTGAATTCGCTTACCGGCTCAGGAAGCCTGGATGTGGCCAGGGCCACGTTGTATGGGGAGATTATTGAGCATGTGCACGCTGCCGGGTCGGTGAACGGACAGCAGTTGAAGATTGCAAGTCTCAGTGCGCAGCAGGGCGGAACTCCGAATGGGGGACGCCTTACCGGGAGTGGCAGCTATGACCTTGACCGTCACAGCTTCCAGATCGATGCGCATGGTTCGGCGATCGATCTGGGAAGTATTTCGGAGGTTAGGAATACAGGCGTGGCTATCAAGGGCCAGCTTGGATTTACGGTGGCTGGCGACGGGACTTTCAGCGATCCGCATGTGCAGGCACACGCAACGCTGAGCGGCATGAGTCTTGGCGGGCAGCCGGTTGCGGATGTGCAGATTTCGGCCAACAGCGGTCAACATGCGGTCACCTACGATCTCAGTTCGCATCAGCAGGTCGGGCAGGTGAGCGCGCATGGGGAAACGAAATTCGATGCGGCATATTCGACGCAAGCCAATCTGGAGTTTTCGAAGTTCGACATTGGCGGGCTGCTTACGCTGCTGAAGATTACGGGCATCACGGGCAAGTCTGATCTCGAGGGTACGGCGAAGGTTACGGGGCCGCTGGCACGTCCCAAAGAGTTGAGTGGCGAAGCGAATCTCAAACAGCTGGCGGTGGAGGTGCAGGGATTGCATCTTCAGAGCAAGGGACCCGTTCATGCGGTTCTGGCGAATGGCATTGCGAAGCTCGACCCACTCGAAATTACGGGCGAGGATACGGACCTGAAGTTCGGTGGGACACTGGCCGTTACGGGAACCAAGCAACTCGATCTCGTCGCCAGCGGCGCGGTAAATATGCGGCTCGCGGAGTCGCTTGATACGGATTTGATTGCCTCTGGTGTGACTAGCTTCCAGATGGAGGCTCATGGGCCGCTTGCGAACCCGATTCTGCAGGGCAAAGTGGAGTTTCAAAATGCGGCGATCGCGCTGCAGGATTTCCCCAATGGGCTGAGTCAGATCAAGGGGACGTTGGAGTTCAATCAGAACCGGCTGGAGGTCCGTTCGCTGACCGCGCTGAGTGGCGGTGGACAGCTTAGCGTTGGTGGATATATCGGTTTTCAACGTGGACTCTATGCAGACCTGACGGCGACGGGAAAGGCGATTCGCATTCGCTATCCGCAAGGGATCAGCTCTCTGGCCGATGCGACGCTGCGGCTGCAGGGGCCGCAGAACAACCTGTTGCTGAGTGGCAATGTACTGGTGACGCGATTTGCGATCAATTCGGATCTGGACCTGTCATCGTTCACTTCTTCAACGGCGGGCGTGCCGTCAATCGCCTCGCCGGACGCGCCGTCAAATCATCTTCGCCTGGACATTCATCTGACGTCGGCGCCGCAGCTCAATTTTCAGAATGCATTGGCCAAGCTGGCCGGCGATGTGGATCTGCACATGCGGGGTACGCTGGCATCGCCGTCGCTGCTGGGGCGGATTTCGCTGACAGAGGGTAACGCTACGTTTGGCGGAACCAAGTACGTGTTGCAGCGCGGCGATATCTACTTCAACAATCCAGTGCGTATACAACCTAATATTGATCTGGACGCGACAGCCCGGGTCGAGGACTACGACATTACGCTGGGGCTGCACGGGACCACCGACAAGTACAACCTGACTTATCGTTCAGAGCCTCCGCTGCCAGAGGCGGATGTGATCGCGCTGCTGGCGTTGGGGCGGACGCAGGATGAACAGCGTGCATATTCGCAGCAACAGCAGCAGGCCGGGGACAATCCCATGACGGACGCGTTGTTGGGCGGCGCGTTGAATGCGACGGTATCGAATCGAGTGCAGCGGCTGTTTGGTTCGGGGTCGATCAAAGTTGATCCGAACTTCATTGGATCGCTGGGCAACTCAACGGCTCGCGTGACGGTTGTAGAGCAGATTGGGAAGAGTCTTACCTTCACTTATGCGAGCAATGTCAATACAACGACGCAGCAGTTTCTCCAGGCCGAGATTGCTATTAACCGGCATGTTTCTCTGCTGGTTACGCAGGATGAATCCGGCGTCTTTTCGATGGTGGTAAAGGCTCGCCGGAGATACAAGTAGTTTAGCCAAAAGGTTGGATCAGTCAACAGAAGTCGAGCAATTTTGAGCACCTGTTTGATTGCTGTTTCAAAGAGCGCAACTTTTACGTAAAACTCCGATCTATATTTGTGAGCGCTGGAACGTTAGTTCGTGAAATGTCTCCGGAAGGGTTCCGGAGTCAATATTCGCAGCAGCGGTTTCAGGCTCTGGACCAGGAGGATTTACGCATGATTCCCACTCGCAATATCGGCAAAATTGTTCTTGCCGGCTTCGCCGTTGGGGCCCTCCTCAGCCTTCCCCAGGTATCACTTGCCTCGCCCCGCACAAACGGTGCGTTTGTTGCAATGGAAGATGAGAAATCGCCCGCGGCCGCAGTCCAGGAAAAACTCAACAAGAAGCAGTTTCAGAACGTGAAGGTAACGGTTGACAACGGGATAGCTACTCTCTCGGGCACCGTTGATCTTTACGAGTACAAGGAAGACGCCGACAAGCGGGCTCACAAGGTCAAAGGCATTGCAGGCGTGCGCAATGAAATCCAGGTAGCGGGAACTTCCGTGTCAGATGAGCAACTCAAGCAAAAACTGCTGGAGAAGCTGCAGTATGACCGCGTTGGTTACGGTAATGCTTTCAACGCGATTTCTCTGGATGTGCACGGCGGCGTTGTAACGCTGGGCGGCCATGCCCGCACGCCGGTCGACAAGGACTCCGCCCTGTCTCTTGTCAGCATGTACCCAGGCGTGAAGGATGTTCAGGACGAGATTGAAGTCGATCCTGTCTCTATCATGGACGACGGCATTCGTATGCAGGTAGCCCGCGCTGTCTACGGCTACCCGACATTGCAGAAGTATGCGATTGATCCGGCCAAGCCGATTCGTATCTCGGTGCAGAGCGGCAATGTCGAGCTATATGGCGTCGTCGATTCGAAGGCTGACAGCGATGTAGCGTATCTTCGCGCGAACCAGGTTCCTGGCGTGTTTAGCGTGAAGAATCACCTGCAGGTTGCCAATCAGGGGGACGAGAAAAAATAGGCAGCCACGACGGAAGGCTTGCGCGTTTAGCGCAGTTTGTACGGCCTGAAGAACTAAAGCCCGGACCGAATGGTTCGGGCTTTAGTTTTATGGCGTTACGATGTGCGATTCACGCGGTTTTAACAATAGAGTGCGGTGGATTTTCTACACTTGAGTCTCTATGGCCATTGACGGACCGCTCTCGATTGAAATGAAACAAGGCAAGACTCAAGGGACGAGGATTGTTACTCTCGTTGGGCCGATCACGATGCGCAACCTGTTTCAGTTTCAGGATGAGCTGCGCGCAGGGGAGTTGCCGCGCGTCGCGATCCTTGATCTGAGCGGCGTTCCTTACATGGATTCGTCGGGAATGGGCGCGGTGATCAACTACTACGTGTTTTGCCAGCGGCACAATACGAAGATGATTGCGGCGGGAGTGAGCCCACGGGTGATGGAACTCTTCAAGATGACCAAAGTAGACTCGGTAATACCGCTGGCGAATTCGGCTGAGGAAGCGGACGTCTGATCGACGTTAACTTTAGGGAATAGATAAAATCTGCGAATATCTGCGGAATCCCACCCTTGATACAAACTGCGCATCAAGGATGAGGCACCAGTATCAAACCTGCCAACGTACCTGTTGCCTGAAAATGCGCGACTTTAGCCGCGCCACAGAGTCACGTATATCAACACGGCATTAGCCACCGAGGGAATGCAGCGCCACATCTCCCGCAATAACCCATCCCATCCCTGCATTCAATTACCCACCAATCAGGCACACTTAGACCATGACCGCCCAATCAACCCGATCGATACAGATATTGCTAGCAAGAAGTGTTCAAAACATGCACAAATGCACGGTATATCGTCCCATAACGGCACTTTTATTTCGCGTAAGTAAATATAGAATGAGCAACTTACAGGAGAAAACACGACCCTCCCCTCCCCTATGTAGCGGAAACTACCCCGTTTCTTCGCCTTGAATGACGGCCAAAAACCGCTACATGCGCTGGGAAACCGCTCTAGAACTTGCCGAGTTTTACGTGGACATATTCGGGTTGTTGGTGGAAGTTGAGGCCGCGATCGGTTTCGTCGCCATTCCATAGGCGCAGCGGTTTCCAGACGCCGTTTTCGTAAGTGCCCTGCTCGGCGGAAAGGACTTCGCTGTGCATCCAGGGGAGCTTGCCGGGCAGGTGGAAAGTGACGCTGGCGTCGATGCCAGTAACGAGGAATTCGTCAGGGCCGATTTGCGCGATGATGGCTGAGCCGTGGGCATCTTTGGTGCCCGGAGCGCGGCGGCCATCCGGTTGGGGGTAGCCGAATGCTACCGTGGCCTGCCACTCACCGAAGTCGACTTCCTGGGTGGCGGCTCCGTGCTCTTCGACTGCGGTTTTGAGCTTGCCTTCGAATTGGATCTGGGCGAGTTCCCGGCTGATGGGTGAGACGAGAGCAAAGTTATAGGCGTGTGCCTTCCATGGCTCGTCGCCGGTGATATTCCAGCCGGACGCGTCGACGCCGAAAGGTGAGAAGCCGAGGGCGCCTTCGCCCAGGGCGAGGAAGAAGAACCTGGCGAAGCTGTCGCTGCGGCCGGTTTCGGGAATCCACAGCGCGTTGTTGGGAAGGTGATAAGCGTGGATGACGTCGCGCACGAAGCCGCTATCGTCGGAGTAGATGTCTGGGCCGATCATGTCGAGAGCTGGAGCGAGTGTGCGCCAGAGTCCGACAAGCTTTTGCACTGGGCCGCCGCTGGGGTAGCCGATGCCGGGTTGATCGAGCTGCCGCTGCGATAGTTGGGCGGCGGGGTAGTCTACCCAGACATTGATGTAGCAGGGGATGGCGAACTCAGCTTTGCCGGCAGCGGTGATTTCATTGATGTATTTTGCCTGGTGGTAGGCCTGGAAGGTTTCGTCGGCTTCGCCGCCGAAGACCTGGCTCCATGTGCCTGTGGACTTGTGGGTCGCGGCGAGGAGATCGGCGGGAACCTGGCCGGCGAATTCGGCGTTGGAGCCGGCGGAGTTGTCGCGGATGCTGCCTATGTTGCCGGACTCGTTCTCAACCTGCATCATGAGGACGGTGTGCTGCTCGCCATCGATCTGCTTGAGGTGGCGCATGAGGGCAGTGAACGCGGCTTTGTCGGCTTCAAGGGTGTTGCGGGAGTTAGGGCCGCTGGGGGAGAGGACGTCGATTGGTTCGCCGTCGGGACGGATGGTGCGAGGGAAGCGTTTCGTGTCTGACTTCACCCATTGCGGCGCGTAGTGGTTGTTGCCGTTCTTCCAGGTGCCGAACCAGAGCAGGACGACGTGGAGATTGTGGGCGCGTGCGCCTTCGACGATCTGGTCGACGATGGAGAAATCGAAGTGGCCGGGCTGCGCCTCGAGTTGCTCCCAGTAGATGGGGGCTTCGACGGTGTTGGCGTGGAGAGCCTCCATGGATTTCCAGACCTGGGGAAGCTCACTGGGCCATGCGCTGGAGTTGTGGATCTGGCCGCCGAGCATGAGGAAGGGGCGGCCATCGACCATGAGGGCGTAGCGGCCGTCCTTCTGGATGAGGCGCGGCGCTTCGGCTGCGCGAGCCGTTGAAATGATGGCGAAGACGACAAGGAGAGACACGAAGAACCGGAGCGAAATGGAGCTGAAAGTCGGGCGGGGCATGGGAAATTCCTCCCAAGAAATGTAATCGTATACATCGCTTTGCGCAATGGTCTGTCCAAAGAGCAGCGCCACGCCTCATTTCTGAGAGGCGAACGAACGGGCGAATTTTGCGGAACGATTGACCGGGACCGTAATACCCTTTAGAGCAACGTTCATTGCTGGAGAGTGTCGATGGTTACTGCCGACCCGGTCAACTCGATCAATCCGATCAATATGCCTGAGATGGAATTGCTGGTAGGGCGCTGGAGCCTGGCCAAGCGCGTTGGGTTCCGATTCTGCTTTGTGTTCTTCGGATTGTATTGCCTGACCACGCAGATTTTTGGCGGGCTGCTCAGCATTCCCAACGTCGATATTCCCGATCCGGCAACGCTGCCTCCTCTGAGGCCGTTGATCTTCTGGACCGCGGTGCACGTGTTTGGCTATAAGCAGCAGATTGTCTACAACGGCAGCGGAAGCGGAGACAAAGTTTTCGATTGGGTGATGGCCTTCTGTTACCTGATGATCGCGTTACTGGCGACGATTGTGTGGAGCATTTTGGATCGCAGGCGCACGAACTATGGCGGTGCTTATAAGTGGTTTCGACTCTTTCTGCGATTTGCGCTTGGTTCGCAGATGCTTATATATGGCTTCGTAAAGATTTTTCCGATGCAGATGCCGTTTCCGAGCCTTTCGCGGCTGGTTGAGCCTTACGGAAATTTTTCTCCGATGGGCTCCCTGTGGTATTTCATTGGAGCTTCGCCGGCGTATGAGATGCTTTGTGGGTGTGCCGAAGTGCTTGGAGGATTGCTGGTTCTCGTGCCGAGAACTACGATGCTTGGCGCGCTGGTGTGCGCGGGAGTTACGAGTCAGATTTTTATTCTTAACATGACCTATGATGTGCCGGTGAAGCAGCTTTCGCTGGTGCTGCTGCTGATGTCACTGTTTCTTGCGGCGCCGGAGTTCGTTCGGCTTCGGGATTTCTTCCTTCGCGACCGCGCTGTTGGGCCTTCGACGCAGCCTGAGTTATTTCGGACAGCGCGTGCAAATCGCATCGCGCTTGTGGTGCAGTTAGTTTTTATCGTCTGGCTGGTGGGGACGGATGTCTATGGGGATTGGGGCGACTGGCATAAGTATGGCGGGGGTGCTCCGAAGTCGGCGCTGTATGGGATATGGAAGGTAGACCGCTTCATGGTTGACGGGCAGGAGCGCTCGCCGCTGCTGGGTGATTATGGGCGCTGGCGACGAGTGATCTTCGACTATCCGGAGTATATGAGTTATGAGCGGATGGACGATTCGACGGGTGGTTATGAGGCCTCGATCGATGAGAAGGGTAAGACGATTGCGCTTACCAAGAGCAATGATAAGAAGTGGAAGGGCAGCCTGCATTACTTGCGAACTAAGCAAGCCGGTGCATCCCCGGAGCAGTTAGTGCTGGATGGGATCGTGGGTGGGCAGCCGATGCGCATGGAGCTTGAGCTTGTGGACCAGAGCAAGTTCACGCTTGTGGGGCGCGGGTTTCATTGGGTGCAGGATTATCCGTTCAATCGATAGTACGCAGATCGCCTAAAGGCCCTTGCTCCGTCGATGTGGAGAAATGGGCTCTTTGTTTATCGCCAGCGAAAGATTTTTAGTGAGATCGCAAATGGTATTACTAGCCAGGCGAGAAGGATAGTTATCTGCGAAAGCATCTGGCTGAGGCTCGTGCCTTGCAGCATGTTGCCGCGCAGGGCGTCGATGGCTGCGGTGAGTGGTAGGGCGCGAACGAAGGGCTGAATGATAGCGGGGAAGCGTGAGGCGGAGAAGAAGACTCCAGAGAGAATCCACATGGGGAGCATGACGAGATTCATTAGTCCTGATGCGGCTTCCATCGTTTTGGCGCGGGATGCGGTAAGCAGTCCGAGGGCGGAAAAGCTTAGCGAGATGAGGATGCAGAGGAAGCCTAGTTGCCAGAGCGATCCACGGAAGGGCACTCCAAAGGCCAAGCCTGCGAAGCCGAGGAACACGACGACTTCGATGACCAGCATGATAAGTCGTGAGAGCAGGAAGGATGCCAGATACTGCCACTTAGGCATGGGAGAGGCCACGAGGCGCTTGAGCAATTTCTTCTGACGCGCTTCAACTATGGCGAAGCCGAGGCCCCAGATGGCCGGGCCCATGAGGTTCATGCCGAGCAGGCCGGGGACTACGAAGTCGATATAGCGCGCGCCTTTTTCATGGACGAGCTGGTTGTCTGCTCGTACCGCATCGTGCTGACCGGATGCGGTCTGGATGGCGCGGTCGGCGATGAGGCGCGCGGTGCGTGCATCGGGATTGGTGTCGTCGTATTTATATGAGACGCTGCCGTCCGGGTTCTGGATCGCGAGAAGAAGCGCACTGCCTGTTGCGAGCGCATGAGTGCCGTCCGCTTCATTCATTGTGGATGCGGTAAGGCCCTTATCGCTGGCCAGCTTCTGCGTCAACTGTGGTGTTGTGGCAGCGACCTGCAGCACGTCGGCGGGCCGATTGCGAAAGGCGAGGCCGAGGCCCACGGCGAGCAGGATTGGAAAGACAAAGGTCCAGAAGATGGCTTCGGGCTCGCGCAGGAAGAGCTTGAAACGCACGGCGGTGAGTTGAAAGAGGGAAGAGGTTTCGAGATTGCTCGTCGGGCCATTACTCATCTCTGAGGTTCCTTCCTGTGAGGCCTACGAATACGTCTTCGAGGGTGGCGGAGTGGGTGCGGAATTCACTGAGATGAAGGCCTTGTGCTCTGAGTGCGGCGAAGATTAACGGGACCGCTGTGTGCAGTTCTGAGACGGAGAGCTGATGCAGACCGGCGTCTACGCGATGCGACTGGATGCCCTGTATTGAGATGAGCGGAGCGGTGTCGATTTGATTTTCTTCCGTTCCATGCGAGGTGACCGCGAACTCTACGATGTGTTCGCCGCCGATGGAGGCGATCAACTGCGGAGGTGTGCCAAGGGCAATGATTTTGCCGTGGTCCATGATGGCGACGCGGTCGCAGAGACGCTCGGCTTCGTCCATGTAATGCGTCGTGAGAATAATGGTGCGACCGGCCTGTTTGAGTTCGTCGACGAGGTCCCAGAGATGGCGGCGGGCCTGGGGATCAAGGCCTGTTGTGGGCTCGTCGAGGAAGAGCATTTCGGGGTCGCCGACCAGTGCGCAGGCCATGGCGAGGCGCTGCTTTTGTCCGCCGGACAGGCCACCTACACGCGAGGTTCGCTTTTCCTCAAGCTGGGCGGTCTTGATGGATTCTTCGACGGAGATGCCTTTGTGGAAGAAGCTGCGAAAGAGGCGTATTGTTTCTTCGACGGTGAGTTTGTCGGGGAATTGTGTTTCCTGTAACTGGATGCCGATGCGCTGGCGAAGTTCGTTTGCGCCGGTGCGCCAGTTGAGGCCGAGGAGTTCGACTGTGCCGGAGTCGGGCTCGGTGAGGCCTTCGCAGATCTCAATTGTTGTGGTCTTGCCTGCGCCATTGGGGCCAAGCAGGCCAAAGCATTCGCCTCGGGCCACTTCGAGGTCGAGGCCATCGACGGCAACCACGTCCGCATAGGTTTTCCGCAGGCCGCGCAGCAGCAGCGACGGACCATTCGATTGATTCATTATCGCGTTTGCCATCGACTAAGACTAAGCTGGGGCCGGGGTGCTCAGCAATACGCAAAGCACCGGCCACATCAACATTTCACGAGACGTAAACGCATCAGACGGATTTTCGGTTCCCCGTGCGGCTGGAGATTTTGCGCGGCTTCACTTGAGAGGTAGTGGCGCTGTTTTGCCAGGCCAACTCAAGCGCTTGTGATAGTACGTCGGGAGTGGCGGCGGCGAGGCGAACGCTGGTGCTGCCCTGCAATCCCCACGCTCCTTTGACTTGAACGAAGATGTTGGGATGCCGCTTGATCATGTTTGCCTGATCGTCTGGCGCGAGCTTGACCATGCCAAAGGTTGCATCGGGATAGCCGAGGGTGGCGAAGATTTTGCCGTGGGCGCGGAAGTCGGGATGCCGCATGTGCTGGCCTTCTGTAGCGCCGGCGAAGCTTAGTGCGAGTTCGCGAAATTCGTCGGCGGTCATTGCGCAGGCTCCTTCGATTTGGCAATCGGATGAGCGATCCACCATTTGTAGCCGAAGGGATCGAGAACGCCAGCCATGCGGTCTCCATAGGGCTGGTCGGTTGGCACGCGCAGACTTGTCGCACCTGCGGTGAGAGCCTGGTTGTAAGTTGTGTCGCAGTCTTCGACGTAGAGCATGAGGCTTACGGGCGAACCGCCGTAATGCGGGGCAGCGAATGCCTGAATTTCTGGATGTTCATCGGCCATCATTACTACTGAATCGCCGATCTGGAGCTCGGCGTGGACGGTGCGTCCATCGTTGTCTTTCATTCGTAGTTTCTCTGTTGCGCCGAATGCTTTGGCGAAGAAGGTCATCGCTTCGACGCAGTTGGTAAACATGAGATAGGGCTGGATGCTGTGGTAGCCTTCGGGAATTTTTCTGGCTTCAGTGGTCATGGGTTGTTCCTCACACAAGCATTGTTGTTGATGGCGGCTCGCGGGGATTGTAAAAAAGTGACCTGGAGAGAATTTATGAGTTGCGGAGTTACTTGAGTGGAACGTGATTGAGGTGGGGTGTTGCTATTGCAACGTATTCGCTGGGTGTTAGTCCGGAGAAGTGTTTGAAGTCGTGAATGAAGTGGGCCTGGTCGTAGTAGCCGCATGTGGCGGCAAGGGCTGCGCCTTGCTCCTGCGAGTTATTGTGCAACGCTTGCAGGACTTGCTGGAAGCGGCGTACGCGTTGGAAGGCTTTGGGGGTGAGGCCGGTTTGTTCGCGGAAGAGTTCTTTGAAGTGACGTGCGCTCAGGCCTACGCGATCGACTACGTTTTGCACCTGTAGAGTGTTGGATGGGCGCGCAAGCGTGGCAGCGCCGAATGCGATGGCTGGATGCAGGAACGGGGCGCGTTTGAGGCGGGCGAGAAGAGCTCTCTGGAGGACCGAAAACATGGCGTCGATGTTGGTCGAGGAAAGAAGTTCTTCCCGAATCAGATTGGAATGGCGAGGCCAGATGTCATCGAGGGAGTAGGTTGCATTCGCGACTTCACTGGCGGGCATGCCTAGGAATGGATACGCGCCACCGGCGCGGAACTGGATGCCGATGACACGTTCCTGCTCGCTGGTATCGAGGAGGAAGCTATCAGTGCGCGCGCCGCAGAAGACGACAGGTGCGTAGGTGGCCGGTTCGACGATGCCGTCGATATCTGGATTGGTGCGAAAGTGGGCGCGAGGGCTTTCGCGGAGATCGAAGACAATGCCCGACTCACCAGTGGGGAGCAGGCGTTCGCGGGCGTGAGTGCCTTGCGCGCCTTCGGAGTACCAGAGGCAGCTGACGAAGGCTGCGAGTGGTGGCGGCGGAATGTATCGGCGATAGAGCATAGCCGGCCTGGGATTGATTGTAGCGCTGATGCGAGCATCGCTGAAACTGCAGATCCTTCGACTTCGCTTTGGTCCGCTCAGGATGACGACATCTTGAATATGAGTTACTAACTGCTTTGCGATGTTAGTTCATATCCAAGAGTGCGGCCATGGTTTCTATTCCATCCCACAGGTTTTTGAGGCGCAGGTTCTCATTGGCGGCGTGTTGGTTGTCGTCGTAGTTGGCTATCGGCACTGTGATGGTGCGGGTTTGCGCGGCGCGCTCCATGGCGCCCAGAGGAACGCTACCACCCATGGTGGGCAGAAGCACGACTTCGCGGCGCGCTGATTCTACAGCGTGAATGACTTGTTGCGCGATGGGCAGATCCATCGAGGTGCGGACGGCGTTGTAACTTGCCTGGTCGAGCACGATGCGCGCGACTTTGGGATGGGCGAGGAGGATTTCGCGTGTGGGCTCAACGTCGACTATGAAATAGCCGCGTGAGCGGATGTAGTCGACGACGCGCTTCTGCTGTTCGCGCCAGTCGATGCCGACGACAAGACGAAGATCGAGGTCGGCTGTAGCGGTGGGAGGGATGACGTTGGCGGCGTGGGCTCCGGTCTGGGCGGAGGAAAGGCCGTTGATGTTGAGCGATGGTTGATTGATGAGCGAGAGCAGATGCTCGCCTCCGCCATCGACGTGACCAAGCGAGAAGGAGTCCATGAGCATGCGGTCGTTAACCGGGGCGCGGGCGAGGGCTTGCTTTTCGAGAGTCGAAAGTGGCGCGATGCTGTCGTAGAAGTGCGGGATGAGTACGTGGCCGCTTTCGTCTTTCATGCCTGCGAGGAGTTGGGCGAGCATCATCGCGGGGTTCGGAGCCCAGTTGCCGTAGTGGCCGCTGTGCAGTCCATGGCTGGGGCCGTAAAGGGTTATTTCGAGATGCGTATCGCCGCGTGCACCGAAGACTACGGTTTGCTTTCCGCTTTGATCGACGGGGCCGTCACAGACGAGGAAGACGTCGCCGCGGATGAGGTTGCGATTCTCCATGAGGATCTGTTCGAGGTGAGGTGAGCCGGCTTCTTCTTCGCCATCCCAAATGAATCGGATGTTGGACTGGAGAGGGATCTTGGCTGCGCGCAGGGCGTCGAGTGCGGCGAGCTGGGCGAAAATGGCGGCTTTGTCGTCTCCGGCTCCGCGGGCGTAGATTCTTTGATCACCATCGTTCTTGCGTAGAAGGGGGGTGAAGGGCGGGGTCACCGTCCATTCTGAGGGCGTGACGGGCTGGCCGTCGTAGTGAGCATAGAAAACGATGGTGTGCTTTGCGCCGGGTACTTTGATTTCGCCGTAGACGACTGGGGGCACGTTGGGGCTGTGGGTATCGATGAGCAGCCGGGCATCTGCGCCGCGCTGTTTGAGCATGTCGACCAGCGTGTCCGCGTTGCGTCTGAGATTGGCGGGATCGGCGGCGACGTTGGGGATGGCGAGCAGATCGCTGAATTGATGGATTAATTCTTGCTGACGCACGGCGGTGTATTGGTGGGCGGCTTCGGCGGCCGTTTGGGCGCAAAGCTGGGTGGCGGGATGGGCGAGCAGAATGACGGCGAGGGACAGGAAGGGAATCAAGCGTGGCGCGGGCATAACCCGAGTCTACTGCCTTTTCCGGGCCGAGCCGATTGCGTGTGGTTATCATTCGTGAATGTGCTTTCGCCGTATTCTCGCTCCGCAATTAGCTGTTTTGCTCCTGCTTTCGGTCGCGCTTTGTGCACAGACTCCAACAGTCGCGATAACGATCGATGATCTGCCTTTTGTGTCGGGCAATGGGAGCATGTCGACGATGACGATCGACGCAGAGGCGGCTGCGGCTGCGGCTTCGAATCATAAGCTGCTGGTGGGGCTCGTGCGGCATCATGTTCCCGTCACCGGGTTAGTAATTCAGAAAGGTGTCGAGGAACTGGGACCGACGGCGGGCACAGCGATTTTGAGAGAGTGGGTGCAACGGGGATTTGATCTTGGCAATCACACGTATTCGCATCCGGATTTTGACGAGCTGACCGTCGCGCAATTTGAGGATGATTGTTCGCGGCGAGGCTGGATTTTTGCCAATGATGAAGGCTGCCGGGCGTGATTTGAAGTTCTTTCGTTTTCCGTTCAATCACACCGGGGACACGAAAGAGAAGCATGATGCGGTTGCGGTTTTTCTTGCGCAGCGGGGGTACAAGACGGCTCCCTGCACGATTGAAACCGAGGACTGGATGTTTAATGCGGCTTACTTTCTGATGAAGTCGCGCCACGACGATGCGTCGGCTGCGAGGCTTCGGAAGGATTACATTGTCTTTACTGCTGCACAGATTGACTACTTCACCAAATTGAACAAGCAGGTGCTTGGGTATGAGCCGCCGCAGATCATTGTGCTTCACGACAACCCGTTGAACGCGGATGTGATAGAGGATCTGCTGGCGCTGTTTGAGAAGAGGCAGTTTCGATTTGTAAGTCTTACTCGGGCTGAGACTGATCCTGTTTATCAGGCTCCTGACACTGTTATCACGAAGTATGGCCCGATGTGGGCTTACCGGTGGGCGCGCGAACGCAATGTAAAAGTCGATGGGAGTCTCGAACCGGAGCCGCCCAAATGGGTAACCGAATATGGGAAACAGGCTGCTCCCACGCCTCAGCGCCCTCGCGCGAAGTTTTGAAGGGCAAAGCTGTTTACTCTGGCGCACTACGACTCTCAAGTAGACTGGAGAGTGGGGTTGAACGCATGATTGCTGTCTGGGAGAAGACCAGAACAACGCTGGAGATGATCAAGTGGGAGCACTCGATCTTTGCGCTGCCTTTTGCTTTGACGGGGGCGCTGCTGGCGGCGCGTGGGGTTCCGGCATTGCCGACGCTGGGTTGGATTCTCGTGTGCATGATTTCGGCGCGGTCGGCGGCAATGGCTTTTAATCGATGGGCCGATGCCGGGCTTGATGCGGCGAATCCTCGGACGAGTACGCGGGCTATTCCTGCAGGATTGCTTTCGCGAGGGTTTGTGCTGGCGTTCACGCTGATCATGGTGGCTGTTTTTGTGGCCGCGGCTTCGCAGCTGAATCGACTGACGCTCGAGCTTGCGCCCGTGGCGCTGGCGGTGTTGCTGGGATATTCGTACATGAAGCGTGTTACGCGATGGACCCATCTTGTGCTGGGGCTGGCTTTGGGCATTGCTCCGGCGGCGGCATGGATCGCGGTGCGTGGCAGCCTGGACTGGCGCATTGTGCTGCTGACGGGCGTGGTGACGTGCTGGGTGGCAGGGTTCGACATTTTGTATGCGTGCCAGGATATGGAGCACGACCGGGTGGCGGGGCTGTACAGCATTCCGCAGGCGCTGGGGCTTGAGGCGGCTTTCTGGATCGCGCGACTGCTGCATCTGACAGTGGTGGGATTGCTGGCTTGGTTTGCGGTGCTGTTTCAGTTTGGCGCGGCGGGCTGGATTGGGATTACAGTTGTGGCCGCGTTGCTGCTGTATGAGCACATGCTGGTTTCGCCGCGGGACTTACGCAGGCTGAATGCTGCGTTCTTCACCATGAATGGCGTGATCGCGATAGTCTTTCTGGTGTTTGTGGCGGTGGATGTGTGGATGGGTTCGCGGCTGGACCACTAGGCAGGAATGTGAGCGCACGCAGATGTTCAACCGCAACCAGAAATTTCGGAATGCAGTCTATGGTATTTTTCGAATACGTGCATTTTTTCCTGCGGGGACTGTTCGCACGATCGAGCAACATTTATGACCCGCACAGGAGCGCACTTTTATTTTGATCAAGATTGGCATTCAGGGCGAGCCCGGATCTTTTAGTCATGAGGCTGCGACCAGGCTGGCTTCGGAGATGGGCGAAGAAGCACGGATTGCTCCGTACTCGCTTTCGGCCGAGGTGTTCGGCGCGTTGGTGCGCGGAGACGTGGATGCTGCTGTTATTCCTATCGAAAACTCACTGGCGGGGTCGGTCACCGAGCATTTTGATCTGATGTTGACCCATGACGTGACGATCATTCGCGAGACGCGACGTCGCATTCGGCATAATCTCATTGCCATTTCAGGAGCGCAGATCAACCAGATCGATCGCGTCTTCTCGCACCCGGTCGCTTTGGCGCAGTGCCGGCGGTTTCTGGCCGAACATCCGAAGATGGAGTCGTTTGCCTTTTATGACACGGCAGGAAGCGTGAAGCAACTGGTCGAGCTGCGGGATCGTCATGCGGCTGCCATTGCCAGTGCGGAGGCGGCGCGGTACTACGGAGCGCAGATTCTGGCTGCCGGGATTGAGGACAATCCTGAGAATTACACGCGTTTCTTCTACCTGCGTCGGTCGGCTGAGGCGCAGCCCGATCCAGATGCCAACAAGCTCAGTCTTGCGTTCACTGTGGAAAACCGGGTGGGAACGCTGGTGGCGGCCCTCTCGGAACTGGCCAAAGAGGGAACTAACCTGACCAAGATCGAGTCGCGGCCGGTACATGGCCGTCCCTGGGAGTATGTCTTCTATGTGGATTGTCAGCTGAATTCGCCCGAAGACGGATCCCGCGCAATTGAGGCGTTGCGACCCCATTGCTCAATGGTCAAGGAACTCGGGCGGTATCGGGAGGCAGCTCGCTAGGAGGGCGTTTGCTCCTCACCGTCTCGGTTCGAGACAGTAGTAATCAGTAGGATCTTATTTTATCTCTTTATTTTTAAATAGTTTACATCTCGCCGAGTATTCGACTCTTACCTAAAGCTTTCGCCTGGGATTGCCGATGCTCTCACTCTGAGAGGGAGAGCTGACGTCATCGTCAGAGATGCCCTTCTTCCGGATTAAAGGCTTTGCATCAATGATGGACAGAGAAATTCAGGGATTTGGGTTGCTCTCCCGCGGATGGAACAGGATGGGGCGCTGCAGTCGTACTACTGATAGCGGAGGAGTTCAGAATGGGATTTATGGCGTAGAAATTCCTTTCTGAAACTTTCAGGTCTGTGTAGTGTCTAATAAGGAAAGTTGATACGAGGATGCTCAATGTTCAATCCATCTCCAAGTTCTAAGCCCAGCCCAGACTCCCAGGCGGCGGCCCCGGCGAAATCGTTGCCTGTCCTCCCCGTACGAGATACGGTTCTCTTTCCTCATGCGGTATTACCCCTGACGGTCGGGCGTGAAAGCTCGATTCAATTGATTGAGTCGCTGGGCGACCTGCGCACGATCGTGGTTGTGGCGCAGCGCGAGGCTCGGCAAGATGCTCCACAGCCTGACCAATTGCATGAATATGGCACGCTGGCGACGGTTCACAAAGTGGTCAAGATGCCGAACCAGAGCCGTTTTGTCTTTACCGAAGGCACGGAGAGAGTGAAGCTGACGAAATTCAGCCAGACGGAGCCATTCATGATGGCCGAGGTTGAGACTATTCCGGATCAGGAGTCCAGTGACCCCGGCGCGGCGGCAGCGATTGAGGCTTTGCAGCGTAATGTGATCTTTCAGTTTCAGCAGATCGTTTCGGCGTCGCCGACACTCTCGGACGAGTTGCAGACGATTGCCGCAAATATTCACGAGCCTAGCCGGGCTGCGGATTTCATCGCGTCTTCCTTGCCGTTTCTAACAACGGCTGACAAACAGGAGTTGCTTGAGCTTGCTGACGTCTCGGCGCGCTTAGAGAAGATCAATCAGTGCCTGGCTAAAGAGATCGAGGTGCAGCAGCTTCGGAACAAGATTCAGACTGAAGTGCAGGATCAGGTACAGCAGTCGCAGCGCGATTACTATCTCCGCGAGCAATTAAAGGCGATTCAAAAAGAACTCGGCGAAGTTGATGAAGGGCAACGAGATATCGACGAACTTCGCGAGAAGATTGAAGCTGCCGGGATGCCCGAGGACGTGAAGAAAGAGGCCCTGAAGGAGCTCAATCGTCTGTCACGCATGTCTCCGATGGCCTCGGATTCATCGCTGGTTCGGAACTATGTTGAGTGGCTTGCGGCTCTTCCCTGGGCTCGCAGCTCGGGTACCAAGGTGGATTTGGGCAAGGCTCACGAGATCCTCAATGACGACCATTACGGGCTGAAGAAGGTCAAGGATCGGATTCTCGACTACCTCAGCGTGCTTGAACTGAAGCCTGATATGAAGGGGCCGATTTTGTGCTTTGTCGGGCCTCCTGGAGTGGGCAAGACTTCGCTAGGGCGGTCGATTGCCCGCGCTCTGGGGCGGAAGTTCCAGCGGGTTTCGCTGGGCGGCATGCATGACGAGGCGGAGATTCGTGGTCATCGCCGAACGTATATTGGTGCATTGCCGGGCCAGATCATGCAGAGCATTCGCCGCGCGGACACGAATGACCCTGTGATCATGTTGGATGAGTTGGACAAGCTGGGACGGGATTTCCGCGGGGATCCGGCGGCAGCGCTGCTGGAGACTCTCGATCCGGAACAGAACTCGACCTTCCGGGATAACTATCTGGACGTGCCGTTCGATCTGTCGAAGGTGCTGTTCATCTGTACGGCGAATATGCTCGATCCGATTCCGGAGCCGCTGCTTGACCGCATGGAGATCATCTCGCTCCAGGGGTACACGGAGGAGGAGAAGGTCAAGATTGCGTACAAGTACCTGATCCCTCGCCAGATTGCGGCGAATGGATTTCCGCCGGAGCTGATTGAATTTCCGGAGGAAGCGGTGCGGCACCTGGTGCGGCACTATACCCGTGAAGCTGGCGTCCGCAAGTTGGAACAAGTGCTGGGCACGGTTTGCCGCAAGGTGGCTCGGCGCTATGTGGAGTCTCCGCGTGGAGAAGAGGGCGTCCTGGGTGGCTCGTTTGAAAAGCTGGTCATCGACAAGGATATGTTGCAGGAGTTCCTTGGCGGCGTGCAGGTTCGCGTGGATATGGAGGTCTTTGAACGGACGCGTCGGCCTGGGGTTGCTGTTGGATTGGCCTGGACTCCGGCAGGCGGGGACGTGCTCTTCATTGAGGCGAACCGCATGAAGGGCAAAGGCGGGTTCACTGTGACAGGTCAGATTGGCGGAGTGATGCAGGAGTCGATGCAGGCTGCGCTGACCTGGGTTCGGTCGAATGCCGGGACGCTCGGCTTGGAGGAGGACTTCAACTCAGAGGTAGATCTTCACATTCACGTGCCGGCGGGGGCGATACCGAAAGATGGACCTTCGGCGGGTGTCACGATGGTGACGACACTGGTCTCGCTGATGACCAACACGCCGGTCCGGCCGTTTACGGCTATGACGGGTGAGGTCACGCTGAGTGGCAATGTGCTGCCGGTCGGGGGCATCAAGGAGAAGTTCCTGGCTGCTCGAAGGGCGGGCGTACAGCACGTGATTTTGCCGGCGGACAATCGGCAGAACGTCGAAGAGGACCTGACTCCGGCGCAGACCGAAGGGGTCACGATCCACTACGCGAGTCGTGTTGAGGAGGTGCTGGCTGCTGCGCTGCCGCTCCTTCACGCGCGACCGCAGGATGGTGTAGCGGCTGAGGCTCAGGCCAACCGCGCGCTTGGACCTGTCGCATAATCCAATCGCAAATTTGCTCCTATGCCCTCGGCTTTCTGCCGAGGGCTTCTTTTTTTGGAAGCAAACTTTAGTTGGCGACTTTAAGTAGCTGACTTATTCGATTGAAAATAATATTGTTATACCCAATCTATGGCGTCGATGGGACGGGAAATCCACGGCAATTCAACAGAGAAAACGCGGCGTGCCGTGGCTGGCATTAGGGGAGCGATCAAACTGAGTTCGGTCGTCCTGGATGGTTTAAGTAGTCACTGTAAATTATTGATTTATTGAAACAAAAGTCTAATCATCCACAGAATTATCCACAGTACGTTATTGCGCTAGACGAGTCAGAGTCCGGGCGAGTGTTTCGACACCTGCCGCGATCCATTCGGGGCTGGAGTATTCGTCGGGGCGGTGGCTCACTCCGTTGCGGCATGGGATGAAGATCATGGCTACCGGGGCAAAACGGGCTACGAAGAGCGAATCATGGTAGGCGCGGCTAACCATAGTTTTGCTGCCGCGCCCGGTCGCTGCGGCTGCTTCGTGAATGGCAGCCAATATGGCGGTGTCACAGGCCGCTGGGGGATCTGCATTAACGGTTTCGAAGCTGATCTGAACTCCGCGACGGTGGGCTGTTTCGGCTGCTGCGGCTTCGAACTGCGCTATCACAGCGTCGCGGCGATGGCCGTCTATGTCTCGGATGTCTGTTTCCAGTCGAACCCGCGAGGGGACGGAGTTGACTGCGCCGGGGAAGATTTCGCAGACGCCGACGGTGGCTACGGTGTCGATGGCGCCGGTAGATTTGGCGGCGGACTCGAGGGTGAGGATGAGTTCGGCTGCGGCGGCGAGGGCGTCGTGGCGGTCGGGCATGAGCATGGCTCCCGCGTGGCCGCCTTCGCCTTCGATCTGGACGCGAAGGGAGGCCGGGGCGGCGATGTGGGTGACGATGCCGAGGTCCAGACCCTTACGCTCCAACAACGGTCCCTGTTCGATGTGGAGTTCGACGAAGGCATGATAGTGGCCCTGATTGAGGGCAACGGATTTCAGGTCGCCGGTAAAGCCAGCCGCGTTTCGTAGCTCGTCCAGGCTTCGGCCCTCCTTATCGCGAAGGCTGCGGGCGTGGTCCGGAGACATGACGCTGCCCATCATCCGGCTGCCAAGACAGCCAATGCCGAAGCGGGTTGGTTCTTCTGAAGTGAAGATGACTAGTTCGATGGAGCGGCGTGGCTGAAAGCCAGCACGTTGCAAGGAGCGGATTGCTTCGAGGCCGCCGAGGACGCCCACTGTTCCGTCGTAGGCTCCGGCGTTTGGGATGGCGTCGATGTGGGAGCCGGTGGCGACCGGGGGCAGGTCAGGTTCGGTGCCGATCCAGCGGAGGAAGGTGTTGCCGACGGCGTCTTCGTGAATGGTCAGCCCCAAGGCCTGGCCGAGGCCTTTCACATAGGAGCGGGCACGCAGGTCGGCTTCGCTGAAGACGACTCGGGTTACGACGGGTGGCTCCGCTTCGGAGATTTGGGCAAGGGAGGTTAGCTCGGCCATCAGCTCGTCGATATTCACTTGCGGCTTGATGTCGGTCATCGGTCCCCTATGTAGGCTAACGGGTACGTAGCCAATGGGTGGCGATACCAATCCTTATATATGAGGTATTTTGCCGGGGTCTTTCCCAATGCGCCGAACCATTGCGGGCAGTAGGGGGCCATCCAGATGAAGTCGCCGGTGGTGACGGGGTACCAGTGATCGCCAAGGCGGTATATGCCGCCGCCTTCGAGCATGAGCAGGCCGTGCTCCATGACGTGGATTTCGACCATTGCGAGAGCCGCACCGGGATCATAGGCCATGGTGTTGACGGCGAAGTCCCAGCCCGGCCCGTCGGGCATAAGGTGTCGAACCTGTAAGGCGGGGTCTCCGCCAAGGGGTTCGGGGGGGATCTTCGCCTCGTCGCCTATGACGACTTCGAGGCGGGAGTGAAATTCCGTCGGGGGGTGATATAGCTTCTCGATCAACGCGGCGCGAGAAGTCTGCAGCGCGCGAACCTGATGCTCGGTACCGGCGGGAAGATAGGCGAAGTGTCCTGAGGTGAGTGATGCGCCGGGTCGTCCATCGGAAAGCTCGAGGTCAAGCTGGCCATCGAGAACATAAAGGAATCGCTGGACACCTTCCGGGGGTTGAGGAAGCGTTCCATCCACCGCGAACTCCGCGGTCATCTGAGTGAAAGCAGCACCGAGCTGCAGGGCTGCGTGGACGATGAATTCGACGCCATTCGCTCCCGGTAGGGGCGTGCGAATGAAGGTATCGGGAGTCTGCAGCAGATGGTCGGCCTTACGACTGCTTCGTGTTTCCCCGAGTTCATGAAGCATAGAATCCTCTTTCGGTTTCTTGCATAGGTTATTGATGTGATTGGCTTTGAATTGCCAGTTTGGCTGCCATGCGCTGTAGGAAAAGTCCGGCTGCTTTTAACGCTGCGGCTACGTCATCCTCAATCACGGCTTCGTCGGGATGATGGCTGATTCCGCCTGGGCTACGCAGGAAGAGCATCGCGGTTGGTACTCGTGTGGCCATGACCATGGCGTCATGACCGGCGCCGCTGGGCATTCGACGAGCTGTGAACCCAGCTGCTTCGACAGAGTCGGCCAGCAGGGCTGTCAGCTCCTCGTCCATTGAGACGGCGGGTTGATCCATTTTGTACCGCACTTCGCAGGCTAATCCTCGTTTTGTGGCGATGATGTGGGCTCGCTCCAGCAACTGCTCAACAGCCTCGAGTCGCGCTGAGTCATGCGCGCTTCGAACGTCCAGAGTGGCGCGCACGAGACCGGCGACAACGTTGCCGGCGTTTGGCTCGATGATCAGCTTTCCAACGGTAGCCACCAGTCCCTGGTCTGACGCGGAGGCTTGCGAAGGACTCGTGGCTATTTTTTCCACGGCGACTACCCATTCCGCGGCGGCGACCAAGGCGTCGCGCCGGAGATGCATGGGGGTCGTTCCGGCGTGATTGGCCTGGCCGGTGAAGGTCACTTCGCAGCGAGTCTGACCGGCGACGGCGGTTACGACGGCCAGTGGCAGCCGCTCTGAGTCGAGGACGGGACCTTGCTCGATGTGGATTTCGAGGAAGGTTGCCGCATCTTCGCTGATTTGTGCTTCATGGATTGCGCCAGGGTTTAGCCCGAAATCTCGGATAGATTGGGCCAGAGAGACTCCGTCGGTGTCGCGCAGCTCAAGAAGAGAGTGGTCGAAGCGGCCCGCGACCGCACGGCTGCCGAGGAATGGAACTCCGAATCGGACGCCTTCTTCTTCAGAGAAAGCAATGACCTCAATGGCAAGTGGGAGGGTTCTTACCTGTGCATCGGCAACGAGTTCCAGGGCGAGAACAACTCCCAGGACGCCGTCGAAGGCTCCGGCATCGGGAACGGTGTCGATGTGCGAGCCGATTACGAGGTGCTTTTCCAGTCGCTCAGGGTGGGGTTGCCAGAGGCCGCGAAGATTGCCGGCTACGTCCACCGTCACCGTCATTCCCAGAGATTCCATTCGCGTGCGGAGGTGCTTATGAACCTCGGCGATGGGCGGCGTGAGATAGCGGCGGGTGATGCGGCCCGGCTCTTCGGTCATTGTGGCGAGGAGGCGGCATTCTGCTATGGTGGCTGCGGCTCTCGTCTGGACTGGGGGGAAGGTTGGCGTAGGTTTTGGCACTGTGGTCAATTCTGTCATAGGGTCCGCCGCAATTCGTAGCCCTGGGGTTCGGGTTCGGCTTGCCGCAGGATTTCATTTTGCGCGGCGTGGGGATAGATTTGTCGCCCGCGCAGCCAGGTTTCCCGGACTCGCCCGTGGAGTTGCGCGCCCAGGTATGGGGAGAGCTTGTGGCGGAAATGCAGGTCCTGTTCTGTAACCGTCCATGCTGAGTCGGGGTCGAAAACCACTATGTCGGCGTCATTGTTGGTTTGAAGCGCGCCTTTTTGTCCGGTAATGCCAGCCAGACGGGCAGGTTCGGTGGACAGCCATTTGGTGATGAGAGTGAGGGCTTCGGGGTCGCTGATGCTTCGCTGTTTTAAGCCGGTCCGGATTACGGGGAGGGCGAGGCCGAGGCTGGCGATGCCTCCCCAGGCCTGGTCGAATCGGCCAGTATCTCGACGCTTCATGGCAGGCGGGCAAGGGGAGTGGTCGGTGGCGACGAGGTCGATGATGCCGTCCAGGAGCCCTTGCCAGAGGGCTTCGCGGTTGGCAGCGCTGCGGATAGGCGGGGCGCACTTGTATTCGGTGGCGCCGGTGGGGATTTCTTCAGCGGCGAACCATAAGTATTGGGGACAGGTTTCTACAGTGATCCTGACGCCGGATTTGCGAGCCTGTTTAAGCATCGGCAACGCGCGGGCGGTGGCGAGGTGGACGATGTGGATGTGCGCGTCAAATTCCTGTGCGAGGGCGATCAGGAGTTCGATTGCTTCGAGCTCTGCTTCTTCGGGTCGGGACGCCAGGTAGGTTGGGTACAAGTTCCAGTTGCCGGGCTCTGCCGTTGCGTTGATCGCCGCTGTTGCGCGCTCTACGGGGCCTGCCAGTTCGGCATGGGCCAGAAGTGGCAGGCCCGAGCCTTGCAATGCAGCGAGGGTTTTGCGCAACTGCGGTTCGTCGATCCAGGCGAAGCCGTCGATGCCGGAGTGGATGAGGAAGCATTTGAACCCGGGAACTCCGGCGGCGATGAGCGCGGTTAGATCGGATTCGTTTCCGTCTATCCCGTTGTTGCCGACTGCGCCGCCCCAAGTCATCCAATCCACGTAAGACTGGCCAGCCGCAGCAGCGCGCTTGGCTTCGAGTGCTGCGACGGAGATGGTTTCGTGGACGCAATTGAGCGGCATGTCTACGAGAGTTGTTACCCCGCCCGCGGCTGCGGCTCTCGTTGCTGTCGCGAAGCCTTCCCAGTTGGTGCGGTTTGGTTCGGTGGCTAATTCGGGACTGGCCTGATTGATGTGGACGTGGGAGTCGACGAGGCCGGGCAAGAGGACGAGGTCGCCGTAGTCGTGCAGGCGAGCGCCTGGAGGGATGCTGTCCCATTCAGTGACCGCTTCGATATGTTCGCCGCGAATCAGGATGGTGGCGGGACGCACTCCTGAGGGTGTGACAACGCGGGTGGAGCGGAATGCCCGCGAGGATGAGTCGACGCCGTCTTTTGTCGCGTGTGCCATACTGACGATGATTCCTGAATTTCAAGTGTATCGGAGGCCCAACGCCAAATGCCGCATGAGCCCAATCCTGAATTTCTGCGCCGCGCGGTCGCGCTGGCGATAGAGAACGTTCGCGCTGGAAAGGGAGGGCCGTTTGCTGCGGTGATCGTACGCGATGGTGAGGTGATTGCCGAAGCGGCGAACTCCGTGACTACAACCAACGACCCGACGGCTCACGGAGAGATCAATGCGATCCGCAAGGCTTGCGCGGTGCTGGGGACGTTTTCGCTGGCGGGGTGCGAAATCTATTCAAGCTGCGAGCCTTGCCCGATGTGCCTGGCGGCAATCTACTGGGCGCGGCTGGAGGCAATCTATTTTGGCAGCGACCAGAGAGATGCGGCCAAGGCTGGGTTTGACGATGCGTTCCTGTACGACGAGTTTCGCAAGGTGAGCAGCGAACGGGGCATTCCGTCATCGCAACTGTTGAGCGATGAGGCCTGGGAGTGCTTTGCGGCGTGGCTGGCTTTGCCGACTAAGGTGGATTACTGAACTGGATTCCAGAACGGGGCGCCGTCACAATTTTCAGAGTATGAACTTGCGCAAACCAGTCGCGTGTTCCCATGCAGGGGTTGTAGAAGAGATGTGGGAGGTACTTATGAGAGGCAGATCCGAGTTATCCAATCCTACTCAGATCAGGACTCGACGCCAATTAGTCACGGCCATGGCGATGGTCTGCGGCAGTTTAAGCGTGGGTGTTAGTCTCAGTGGACAATCGCAGGATCTGGCGAAACAGGATATGAAGGAAGCGCCTGCCAAGCCGGAAAATCTTCATCGTACTTCGCTGCATCAGGAGACAGAGATCAAAGCTGCCCCGCACCGCATTTACGAGGCGCTGCTAAGTTCGAAGGAGTTCGCGACGTTTTCGGGTATGCCGGCAGAGATTGATCCGAAGGTTGGGGGAGCTTTCTCGATGTTCGGCGGACTCATTGTCGGTGTAACTGTGGAACTGGTTCCGGATAAGAGAATCGTGCAAGCATGGCGACCGGCCGCATGGGAGCCGGGTGTCTTTTCTTCCGCGAGGTTTGAGCTCAAACCGCAAGGTGGCGGGACGGTCGTGGTCTTGGACCACACGGGGTTTCCTGAAGGCAAGTTTGACTCTCTGGACTTTGGATGGCACTCGCATTACTGGGAGCCGCTGAAGAAGTTTCTTGCTTAGCTGCTGTTACAGCTAGTGGGCTGCCTCAGTGTGCACGTTCAGAATAATACGGCGGTACGAAGTTAGTTGTGGGGAGCCGTTGTCGGTGACGGCGAGGATGATGTGTGCGGTTCCTTCGCCGGAACATTTCATGAAGCCGGAGATCCAGGGGGGCCGACAGGCGGCAGTGACGGTAGCTATTGCCTTTGCAGAGTTATCTCCGGTGAGGGTGACCGCTGCGGGATTGGTGCCGGTGACACCTGCTTCCTGGTAGTGGAACCAGTGGTAAGTAAGTGTGTTGCCGTCGGGGTCATGAGACTTGCTGGCGTCTAGAGTTACGGGCTTGCCGACTTCAGTGTCGATGACGATGGGTGATGTGTCGCCAACACCGTTCACGTCGATGATGGGGTTGTGGTTGGCATGGTCGAAGTCTTTGATGGTCCAGTCCATACGTGCGGCGAAGTCATTCTGGAAAGCTTCGCGCCAGCGCCAGACGGTGGCCTGGTCTGATACATGCTCCTGGCCGTCGATGCCGGTGACGGTGTCCTGCGAGGTGACGCGGAGGAATTCATCGCCGCCCTGGGTCCAGATGGGGTGGGTTTCGCCGTAGGGCTGGCGGTAGATATAGCGGCCTCCCCAGCCGCCCCAGTCGGGACGATGCCAACTGCCGAGGCCGTTGTCGATGAGGCCGAGGTAAGAGGGTGTGTCACCTTCCATGATGAACATCCAGCGCGGGTAGACTTTGCCGAGGGGGCCCTTGCTGCGGATGTTTGTTTCGAGCCATTCGTTGGTAACGACGGAGAAATTCGCGCCCGCACCGTTGCGGTAGTATTTGTCTCCGCTGATGCCGGTCCAGGTGGCGTAATAGTACTCGCCGCTGTTGGGCGCCGAGGGCTGCACGATGTAGAAGAGATCGGGGAATTCGCGGCGGATCCATGGGCCGGCGTCGTCCTGGTCTGAGATGGAACTGATGCGCAGTCTGGCGACGAACTTTTTCAGGTCTTCGGGTGAGCGAGTGCGTCGTACGTCGATAAGGGCCTGGGCTAAGGTGTTGCTTCCTCCCCAGACCGTGATCCAGATGGGGCGGGGATCGTCTTTGTCTGTGGCTTGAATAATGGCTTTTGAGCCTTCTGATGCCTTGTCGTCGCCGGTGGCGGCCATGCCGTAGGCTGGTTGTCCGGTAAAGACTTTGCCCATCAGCTCTTCAGCAGTTGGCCAGCCGTGAGCGTGCAACAAAAGGTTGGGGCGAACTTGGCCGTAAGCTTCGACGAGCTTACGCATGGTCTCAGGGTGCGTTGCGGTCTTTTGCCAGGTGGATGTGGTGGCGATTAGAGCTTCGACATCGAATTCGTTTGAGTAGACGAGGAAGCGTACCAGGGACATCTGGTCGTCTGGTTCGTTGCCAATGTCGCTGATGACGATAACTCGTGGACGGCCGGTGAAATCGTCGACATGAGTGGGCGGTAAGGGTTGTGCGCCAAGAGAGATGGCCGGGATGGCCAGTAGCGCAAGGAACAGCGGAGCAAATCGAAAAGCAAGTCTTTGACGACAGTTCATGGGCTGTTCCTCGGGAAACATTCTTTATCTCATACCGGAGCTGACGGTCTCTATAGTCACCGGAGTTTCAACACATTATCTTCGCTGCGAAAGGGTTGCGGGCGTACACTCGAAGCTGAATTTGCAGGAGGCGGACGATGCCTTTACAGGTTTGTATGGGAGCACAGATGCAGTGCACCTTTGGGATGGCGCCGAGTTCGCTTGTGGTGCTGCCGACTAACAAAGTATTCACCAGCCAGATGCCGGATGCGAATATCATGGACCACATCCCGATGACGAATATTATGCCTTTCGGGATGTGTCAGTCGCCCTCGAACCCAACGGTGGCTGCTGCAACGGCTGCTGCTTTGGGAGTACTTACGCCGATGCCTTGTGTTCCGGCGACGCCGGCCCCGTGGGTGACTGGGGCGCCGACGGTGTTACTTGCCAATTTTCCTACGCTGGATAATGTCTCTCAGTTGATGTGTATCTGGGGCGGAGTTATCACTTTCACCGATGCTGGTGAAGAGACGGTTGATGTTCCTTAGGTTGTAAGTATTTTCGTCGATTTTCTGCGCGAAATAGTTTAGCGTTCTCACGTGGCTTCGGTCCGCTCGCGAGGCAGTTCCTCATGACACAGACGTCGGTATTCTCCCTCGACTTTGCCGCAGCTACAGATATTGGCTGCCAACGCAGTAACAACGAAGACAGCTTTGGCTACGACGCCGATCGTCATGTCTACGTGGTCTGCGATGGAATGGGCGGAAGTGCAGCCGGGGAGATCGCCAGCGGCATGGCGGTTCGTGCGCTGATTGAGACATTTGAAGCGCAGGCTCCCGACGGAACCGGTGACGGAGAACTGGCGCCGATCGAGGCCCGTCTGCTTAACTCGGTGCATGCTGCGAATCGGGTGGTACGCGAGGCAGCCGATGCTAATCCGCGATTGTATGGGATGGGTTCGACGCTGGTGTGCGCCTGCCTTGATGGGGCACGAGTGGTGATTGGGAATGTTGGAGACAGTCGCGCTTATCTAATCAGAAACGGCATCTGCGTGCAGGTTACTCTGGATCATTCGCTGCTGGATGAACAGATGCGCATGGGGTTGTTGACGCCGGAGGAGGCCGCGGCTTCGAACCTGCAGTCGGTAATTACGCGAGCGATCGGGGCAACGGATGTTGTGGAGCCCGATTTCTTTGCTGTTTCCTTAAGTCTGGACGATATGTTGCTGCTGGCTTCGGATGGCTTGACCCGGTATACGCAGCCGGAGGAGATAGCGTCGATGGCGTTGGCAGGGACCGAACTGACAGCTATCTGTAATGGCTTGATCGAGCATGCAAAGCAGCGCGGCGGGGCAGATAACATCACCTGCATCATGCTGCGCGCGGTGGAGAAGCCAGCGGCTGGTTGATGGCTAACGCTTGAATGCCAGTCAGAGCAAAAAGCAACCGACACCAAGCAGAACTTATTGAATTAGCGAGTCAAAGCTCGATTGAATCAAGGCTTGATTACTGTTTGAACGCAGCCGTGGAGCGATAGAGTATCGGGATTCAACAGGTCTGCACCTGCGCCGGATAACTCATAACTGACGATCTTGGAAGCGGCATTCTGCGAGCCACCGCCAAGAGAGGTCAGGATAGGAAAGTCCAGGCGTGTTCCTCCTGGCGAATGCGATCGCTTTGCAACCTTCATGAGATGAAAGAGCGCCCAGGTGCCGGTATAGGGGTACGGGGTGGAGTCAGCCGTTAGAGAGGCTGAGTGTGCGTCTGCGCCGTTCCACTTGAATGACTCGGAGGTTGGTCCGTTCGACAGGTGCTGACTGTCCATCGCGAAGGTGGAATTAGTAACTCCAGTTGCGGAAAGATAGTGCAGGTTGAATGTGAACGCGGGCGCTTGAGGGCCGGCAGAGTAGAGCTTGTTTGAAAGCTGTGCTGCGCGAGTGAAGAAAGTTGCGAAAGCCGGATTGGTTGTCGCGTTCGGCCGATATTGATCTCCCTGCTGGGCGAGCAGAGGTTTGAAGGTTTCGTTATAACTGGTCCACAGCGTACCGGTGCCCGGGGCTAACACCTGGTTTACCTCTGCAATGCTGGCATCGGTTGAGGATGAGGGGTTGAAAGGGAACTTGCTGTCTAACTGCCGGAAGGCGTCGCAGAGTTTCTTGCCCGCGCCGTTAGCTCCTGCTGCACCAGCGCCCTTAGCCAGACCTTTGGCGCAGTCGACCGGCGCGTGTAAAAGCTGGAGGACTTTCTTCTTGTCAGTTTCGGATTTTGAATCGACTGGATAACTCTGCTCCATCTGTCCTATAGTTCTCTCCGCTTCTGATGCGGCATCACTTATGGGCTGGCCCACGGATGGATCGTCGGCCTTCGCTGCACTCTGATTCTGCGCAACTTTGTCGACGGCCACTCCGAGATCGAGCAGTTTGCCGGTGTACTCCTTGTTACCCGGTCCAATGATTTGTTCCGTGGCGTTAGGGTCGACAAGCTTCTGCGAAGCAGGGAAGGCAGCCTTGATATCGGGATCGTTCACCGCTGTGTTGTGCGAGATCACGTAGAAGAGCTCAAGCAGTGGAGA
>Ga0206896_1038_pt1 | contig 30261 bp, 25 predicted proteins | sample Alteio_BWOrgHeat_52_FD_152969 | JGI IMG/M metagenome (GOLD analysis project Ga0206896, IMG submission 152969) | Enriched cells from forest soil in Barre Woods Harvard Forest LTER site, Petersham, Massachusetts, United States -... | ecosystem: Environmental > Terrestrial > Soil > Temperate forest >... | reverse complement strand
TCGTCTGTTGGAACCTTTCAGACTTCCATCTTTTTCTTCACGCCAAATTGCGTATTAATTCTTCGCGATCTCTATCCTGAAAATATCTCAGCAAAATTTCAGCGAACCAGATTGCATCGCGAAAGGGTGTGGAAAAATGTGGAGCTATTGCAGTGCCACTGGCAACCTCAGCCAGAACGGAACCCTTGTAGGCACAGGCTATTCAGGCTGCGGCGAAGGACTCAACAATCCAAAGTTGGAGAACGAAACAGGCATAGGCCCGCTTCCCCGCGGCAGCTACATCATCAAGCCATTCTTCGATGATCCCGGCGGCAAAGGCCCGATCGTGGCGCATCTTGATCCCGCGCAAAACATCAATACTTTCGGCCGCGCAGGATTCATGATTCATGGCGACAACGCTGCTGAAAATCACACTGCGAGCCACGGCTGCATCATCCTTGCGCGCGACATTCGCCAACAGATAGCCACCTCCGGCGACAACGCACTCGAGGTCGTGTAGCCGCTTTTCGCTCTGACATTTGAAGAGGTCAAACGACTCTCTGCAGTGCGGAACACACCTGATCGAAAAGAGACGCAGTCATATAAAAAATGAAATTGCGAATTTTTTCCTTGACACCAATCGAGCATGAATCTATACCTTCATCCATTGCAGCAAATGTTTTTGGTCTGCAATGTACCAAGCCGCCAGGGAGAATAGGCGACAACAAAGGCAAGCATCATCAAAAGGCAACAAGAAAAAGGGGGCGCATTCAGCGTCCCCTTTCTTGTGTCTGCGCAATGGCCCAAGCACCGATAATAGATTGACCATGACACGACGCCGCTGGATCGCCGACACCTCCACTGACACCACAGCAAGCCTGCTCGGCGCGCAAGCCGAGCATCTCGCGCGCGTGCTCCGCGCACAGCCCGGCATCGAAGCGGACATCGTTGTAAATGGCCATGTCTACCATGCTTCCATCGCCTCTGTAAGCACTGAAGAAGTCGTCTTCAATCTCATCGAAGAACTCTCCTCTGAGCCGGCGCTGCCGATCACGCTGCTGCTTTCTGTCTTCAAATTTGATCGCATGGAGTGGGCGATTGAAAAGGCCACTGAACTCGGCGTAGCCGCGATCGTTCCGATCATCGCGCGGCGCACCGAAAAGCATCTCGCTCAAGCCGCAGACAAGCGCGTTGATCGCTGGCGCCGTATCGCGCAGGAGGCTGCCAAGCAGAGCCGCCGCGCCGACCTCCCTGTCATCGAAGATCCTGTCGCCCTGGCAACGCGACTGCAACACCCATCCACAGCGCAATCTATTCTCCTGGCGGAAAACGAACTCGACATCACTCTCCGTCAACGGATCGAAGCCGCGCTGACAGCGTCCGGATCAGAGCTGCCCAACATCGAGATCGCCATCGGCCCGGAAGGTGGATGGACCAACGAGGAACTAGCACTCTTCCAAAAACACAACTGGCAATCCGCATCTCTCGGCCCGAGAATCCTGCGCGCAGAAACCGCCGCCATAGCCAGCCTCGCTATAGTCTCGGCACTGCTTCAGACAAGCCACACTCCACAGCCATTCTCTAGTCCCTAGTCTCTAGTCTCTGTTTCATCCCCGTTCCACCTGATAGTGAAACGGCGCGCCAACTTCCGCCGCCATTCCGCGCACCGTCTGCAGGAACGCCGTCGCCGCATATGACAGCTTCACATTTTTTCGATATACCAATCTGAGCAGCCGCCGAAACTCCAGTTCGTCGACCGGCACATCAACCAGTTCCCCCGTCTCCAGTTCGCGTGCCACGGTCAGCCTCGGCACCAGAGCGACTCCATTGCCCATCGCCACGAATCGCTTGATCGCCTCGATCGACGGCAACTCAATGCGCATCTGCAGCGGAGTGCGATGCCGCTCAAACGTTTCGATCACTTTTTTGCGCAGCGGCGAAGGCACATTATGCGCTACAAAAATCTCCTCGCCAAGATCGGTGATGGAAACGCGCGGTTCATCCGCCAGAACATGCTGAGGATTCACCACGAACGCCAGCGTGTCAGCATAGACCGCCACAGATCGATACTGCTCCGTATCCGGTTTGAAGCTGATCACTCCAAGCTCGAAGAGATGTAGATCCAGTTCCTGCGGTATTCGACTGGCCAGCGATCGGTGTACCGTGACGTCGATCCTGGGAAATTGTTTTCGAAACGCGTCTAACACCGGCAATAAATACAGACACGTGTATTCATTCGCCGCCAGTTGCAGTTTGCCGCGTTCAAGCGACTTCAACTCTTCCATCGCCGACGTGGCTTCGCGCCGCAACGCCAGCAGCCGCATTGCATATTCGCGCAGCAGTTCACCCGCCGCCGTCAGCGAACCATCTCTTGCCCCACGGTCAAACAACACCTCGCCAACTGACTCCTCAAGCTTGCGAATCACCTGGCTAATCGCTGGCTGGGTCCGGTGCATCCGGACAGCGGCACGCGAAAAACTCCGCTCCTCCGCCACCGCAAGAAATGTCTCCAACTGATGCAGTTCCAAGTACTTCACCTCGCATTCAATACATAACGAATTGTAATCGAATCCAAAAAAATAATAACTTTGCGTTATATGACCCCAATCGGCGAAACTGTCTTAGGCAAGAACTGCGCCCTGCACTCAGGCGATACGGACAGGCGATACACATGGACAACAATCGGGTCTTGATTTTCGATACCACCCTGCGCGACGGAGAGCAATCTCCCGGCTGCAGCATGACTACCCAGGAAAAGCTGAGCATGGCGCACGCACTTGAAGACCTGGGTGTGGACGTTCTCGAAGCAGGCTTTGCCATGGCCTCCGAAGGCGACTTCGCCGCCATCGCTACCATCACGCAGGCGATTCGCGGACCGCGCATCACGTCCCTCGCCCGCGCTCGCAGCGAAGATATCGTGATGGCCGCGCGCTCGCTCGAACACGCCGACCGCGCCCGCATTCACGTCTTTCTCGCCTCCAGCGATCTGCACCTTGAATACAAACTCAAGATGAGCCGCGAGCAGGCGCTTGCTCAGGCAGCCGAGTCCGTACGCGAAGCGCGTTCACTCTGCGACGATGTCGAGTTCTCGCCGGAAGACGCTACCCGTTCCGACCGCGACTTCCTCGTCGAGATGGTTCGCGTCGCCATTCAGGCCGGAGCCACCACCATCAACATGCCCGACACTGTCGGCTACACCACTCCCGAAGAATACGGCCAGCTCTTCAGCGAAGTTCGCCAGCGCATCCCCGAAGTCGACGCGCAGGGCATCATTCTCTCGTCGCACTGCCATGACGATCTCGGCCTCGCTGTCGCCAACTCGCTGGCCGCAGTGCAGGCAGGCGCCCGTCAGGTTGAGTGCACCATCAACGGCGTCGGCGAGCGCGCCGGCAACGCTCCTCTTGAAGAAATCGTGGCTGCCTTGTATGTTCGCGCTGACCACTATGGCGTGACGACAGGCATTCGCCGCGAGATGCTCTACCCCACCAGCCAGACACTCGGACAACTGATCACTTTCGGGCCCTCCCCCAACAAGGCCATCGTCGGAGCCAACGCCTTCGCCCACGAATCCGGCATTCACCAGCACGGCATGCTCGCCAATCCGCTCTGCTACGAAATCATGACGCCAGCGTCCGTCGGCGCTGCCGCGACAACTCTGGTTCTAGGCAAGCACTCAGGCCGCGCGGCATTACGCAACCGTCTCGAACAGCTCGGCTACACGCTTTCGCGCGAAGAGCTGCAACAGACCTACTATCGTTTTGTAGCACTCGCCGACCGCAAGAAAAACATCTATGACCAGGACCTCGTAGGCCTGCTGCCGCAACAGATTCGCGACCGCCGTCCCATGTCCTACGCTGAAGTGGATTGATCATGTCTGGCGGGGTGCTGAAGGTGGCGCGAATATCTGCAATTGTGTTAATCGCCGCAGTGTCCTCAGTTCCCTTATTCTGGCTTGAATTGGCAATTTGGAATTGGACGAGATGGGCATGGATCAGGACAATGCTTTTTGTCCCAGGCAGTAGAGTTCAAGATTGGCTGGTTCATAGAAGCCTAATTTCTCCGCCTCAAACTGGCGGCCACATGCCCGATATGGGTAACGTATTTCTGTTTGACTTTGCTGTGAATTTCGTAGTCAGCCTTGTCATTCTGTATTTAAGCATCAACTTGATTCAACGACTTTTCGGCAATAGAAGAGAGATTGTATGAAGCTCAACCTACTCGTAGTCGCCGGCGACGGCATCGGCCCTGAAGTCACCAGCGAAGCAGTCTCCGTCCTGCAGGTCGTAGCAGCCGCAGGCGGCCACGAAATCACCGTCACCGAAAAACGCATCGGCGGTATCGCCATCGACACCGACGGCACCCCGCTATCGGAAGACACACTCAAAGCCGCGCTCGCTTCAGACGCAGTCTTCCTCGGCGCAGTCGGCGGCACCAAGTGGAATGCCCTCCCCCCCAACACCCGCCCCGAGGCCGGCCTGCTGCAACTCCGCGCCGCGCTCGGCGGCTTTGCCAACCTGCGCCCTGCCTTCGCCTCCGCTGAACTCGCCGTCAACAGCCCGCTCAAGCCGGAAGTCATCGAAGGCGCCGACATTCTCTTCGTTCGCGAACTCCTCGGCGGCCTTTACTTCGGTGCCCCCCGCGAATGGAACAAGCTCAAAGGCGAAGCCTGGAACACGATGCGCTACACCAATGAAGAGGTCGTTCGCGTAGCCCGCATCGCCTTCCAGCTCGCGCAGAAGCGCCGTAAGAAAGTCACCTCCGTCGACAAGGCTAACGTCCTCGAAGTCTCGCAACTCTGGCGCGCCGTCGTCACCGAAGTCGCCACCGAGTTCCCCGACGTCACCCTCGAACACCAGCTCGTCGATTCCATGGCCATGCTGCTCATGAGCAGCCCGCGTAACTACGACGTCGTGCTCACCGAGAATCTCTTCGGCGACATCCTCTCGGACGAATCCGCCGTCATCACCGGGTCACTTGGAATGCTCCCGTCTGCGACTATCGGCGGCAAGGTCAATCTCTACGAACCAATTCACGGCTCGGCGCCCGACATCGCAGGCAAAGGCCTCGCCAACCCTCTCGGAGCCATCCTCACCGGAGCCCTCGTCCTGCGCCACTCCGCCGGCCTCGAAGCAGAAGCAGTGGCCATCGAAAGTGCAGTGCGCAAAGTCCTCGAAGACGGTTATCGCACTACCGATCTTGCCCGCGGCAACACAACCGGATTCAAAGTTCTTTCAACCACCGAGATGGGCAAACAGGTACGCGAGACAGTAAGCGCCTTGCTCTCCGCGACTGCCGTATAGCTCACAGATTCCGCTAACCTGCTAACTTGCTAAAGCCGCAATGCGGCGCTAAGCCGCTGAGGAACCACATGAGCAACACACCCAAAACGTTATTCGAAAAAGTATGGGAGCAACACGTCGTCGCCGAACCTGAAGGCGAACCGACGCTGCTCTACATCGACCTGCAACTTCTTCACGAAGTCACCTCACCGCAAGCCTTCGAAGGCCTGCGCCTGACGGGCCGCACGGTACGCCGCCCGGATCGCTGCATCGCGACCGTCGATCATAATGTCCCAACCACGCTGGCCGAACGCTTCAACATCGTCGATCAGATCGCCGCCAAGCAAATCTCGACTCTTCGCGAAAACTGCAAAGAATTCGGCATCGAGCTTTTCGACATCGGCAGCCGCGAACAGGGCATCGTTCACGTCATCGGCCCCGAACTCGGCATCACCAAGCCCGGCATGACCATCGTCTGCGGTGACTCGCATACCAGTACTCATGGCGCTTTTGGCGCGCTGGCATTCGGCATCGGCACCAGCGAAGTCGAACACGTCCTCGCCACGCAAACCCTGCCGCAGAGCAAGCCAAAGACCTTCCGCATCGCGGTCGAAGGCGACCTGCCCAAAGGCGTCACCGCGAAAGATATCGTGCTCGCCATCATCGGCAAAATCGGTACAGACGGCGCCACCGGTTGCGTTATCGAATTTGCCGGCTCAGCCATACGCTCGCTCACCATGGAAGGCCGCATGACCGTCTGCAACATGAGCATCGAGGCAGGCGCGCGAGCAGGCATGATCGCCCCCGACGAAACCACCTTCGCCTACCTGAAGGGCCGCCGTTACTCACCGCAAAGCGCAGCATGGGATGAGGCCGTCGCCCAATGGCGCAAGCTGCCCAGCGACCCCGGCGCAAAATTCGACCGCGAACTCGTCATCGACGCCGCAACCCTTGCTCCCTATGTGAGCTGGGGCACCAGCCCAGGCATGGTGTTGCCTATCACCTCCGCCGTTCCCGACCCGGCTGCAACGCAGAACGAGAGCGAACGCCGCGCCTTTGAACGCGCACTCGAATACATGGACCTGAAGGCAGGCACGCTGCTCGAAGACATCAACATCGACCGCGTCTTCATCGGCTCCTGCACTAACTCGCGCATTGAAGATCTGCGCGCTGCAGCCACCATCGCCAAGGGGCATAAAGTCTCAACGCACGTATCCGCGATGGTTGTTCCCGGTTCGCAAGCCGTTAAAGCTCAGGCAGAAAAAGAAGGCCTCGATCTCGTCTTCAAAGAGGCCGGTTTCGACTGGCGCGAACCAGGCTGCAGCATGTGCCTGGGCATGAATCCCGACATTCTTTCCCCCGGCGAGCGCTGCGCTTCCACAAGCAATCGCAACTTCGAAGGGCGCCAGGGCCGTGGTGGACGCACACACTTAGTCAGCCCTGAAATGGCCGCGGCGGCAGCCATCGCCGGCCACTTTGTCGACGTCCGCAACTGGGCCGAAATTCAAGAAGCAGTGGAGGCCACGAACTAATCATGGAACCCTTCAAGACCCTTACATCTCTCGCCGCACCACTTGACCGTGTCAACGTTGACACCGACCAGATCATCCCCAAGCAGTTCCTCAAGCGCATCGAACGCTCGGGCTATGGCGAGTTTCTTTTCTTCGACTGGCGCAGAATTCAGGAGGGTCCTGCGGCAGGCGACCCCGACCCGAACTTCGTGCTCAACGATCCGAAGTACAAGGGCGCAAAGATTCTCATCGCCGGCAAGAACTTCGGCTGCGGCTCCAGCCGTGAACATGCCGCATGGGCACTTTCAGACTTTGGCTTTCGCGCAGTTATTGCGCCGGCCTTCGCCGACATCTTTTTCTCGAACGCAGGCAAGAACGGAATCGTCCTCGTGCGGCTCTCGGAAGAAGACGTTGCTCTGCTTCTTGACCGTGCAGCCAAGACACCGAACTATGAACTCACCGTCTCTCTCGAAAACCAGACCGTGACTGACGCGCAAGGCTTTCACGCCACCTTCGAGATCGACCCGTTCCGCAAGTTCTGCCTGATCGAAGGCCTGGACGATATCGGTCTGACTCTCCGTCACGCAGCAGCCCTCGATACCTACGAAGCCAGACACGACCACGACAACTGGCTCAAGCCAAGAGCGTCTTAACCAGTCCACTGAAATCCGGGTGCCCACCCTTGTCGCCGCATTTGCGACAAGGGTGGGATAACAAATCTCGACCAACAGAGAAGACTAAAGAGTACAGATGACCATAGAAGGCAAGCGCCAAAGCATCCCGCTCACCGAAGGCCCAAATCGCGCCGCCGCGCGCAGCTACCTGCGCGGCGTCGGATTCAGCAAAGACGATCTCCACAAGCCCATCATTGGCGTTGCCAATACGTGGACCGAGATCGGCCCCTGTAACTACCACCTCCGCGACGTCGCCGAGGCCGTCAAGCAAGGCATCCGCGAAGCCGGCGGCACGCCGATGGAATTCAACACGATCACCATCTCCGACGGCATCACGATGGGCACACAGGGCATGAAGGCTTCGCTGGTGTCGCGCGAAGTCATAGCGGACTCTGTCGAGCTGGTCGCACGCGGCAACCTGTTCGACGGCATCGTGGGCATCGGCGGCTGCGACAAAAACATGCCCGGCATCATCATGGCTCTCTGCCGCCTCAACATTCCAGGCATGATGGTCTACGGCGGATCGATTGCTCCAGGAAAGCTAAACGGGAAAGACATCACCATCCTCAACGTCTTTGAAGCCATCGGCTCGCACGCACGCGGAGCCATCGATGACGCAGGCCTCGAAGCCGTCGAAGCAGCAGCCTGTCCCGGCGCAGGAGCCTGCGGCGGACAGTTCACCGCCAACACCATGGCCATGGCCGCAGAAATCCTCGGCATCTCACCGATCCAACTCTCCGGCGTTCCCGCACTGAACGCGGACAAGCATGAGGCAACGCGCCAGGCAGGCCATATGCTGATGAAGGCTGTTCGCGACAATCGCCGTCCCTCCGACATCATCACCCGCGCCTCGATCGAAAACGCCATTGCCTCGGTAGCCGCCTCAGGCGGATCGACTAACGCGGTTCTTCACTTTCTGGCGATCGCACGCGAGATGGGCATTCCGCTCACCATCGACGACTTCGACAAGATCAGCGACAAGACTCCTTTTATCTGCGACCTTTCTCCCGCAGGCAAGTACGTCGCCTCGGATTACCAGGCAGCAGGCGGCTCGCGTCTGCTAGCACTGCGCATGCTTGATGCCGGCCTCATCGATGGCGATGCTCTCACCATCAGCGGCAAGACCATCGGCGAAGAAGCACAGGAAGCCGTCGAAACTCCCGGCCAGCAGGTCATCAAAACATTCCAGGCGCCGATCAAGGATCACGGCGGCCTCGTCATCCTCAAAGGCAACCTCTCCCCCGAAGGCAGTGTGATGAAGATCGCCGCAGCAGACCGCGTCGAGCATCGCGGCCCGGCCCGCGTCTTCGAATCAGAAGACGACTGCTTCCTCGCAGTTCAAGCCCAGAAGATCAATCCCGGCGACGTTCTCGTCATTCGCTACGAGGGTCCCAAGGGCGGTCCCGGCATGCGTGAGATGCTGCAGGTCACAGCAGCCGTCAGCTCGAACGAAAAACTCAGCGCACACGTCGCCCTGCTCACCGATGGCCGCTTCTCAGGCGCGACGCGCGGCTTCACCGTTGGCCACGTCGCCCCGGAAGCACAGGTCGGCGGTCCCATCGCCCTCGTCAAAGAAGGCGACATCATCCACTTCGACATTCCCAATCGCAAACTCACTCTTAAAGTCTCAGAAGAAGAGCTAAACAAACGCCGCGCCGCATGGAAAGCGCCTGAACCGCGCTTCAAAAAGGGCGTTTTCGCCAAGTACGTGAACACAGTAAGCTCCGCCTCCGAAGGCGCAATCACGATCTAACTGAACCAAAAGGAAGGTAACTTCCCAATGAACAAGATAGACAAATCCGACAACGCGCACCTCACCACCCCCACCCGCCTCACGGGTTCAGAAATCATCTGGGCCACGCTCGTGGGCGAGGGCGTCACCACCGTCTTCGGGTACCCCGGTGGAGCGATCCTGCCTGCCTACGATGCGCTGCGCAAGTTCCCCATCCGCCACGTCCTTGTGCGACACGAACAAGGCGCCTCGCACATGGCTGACGGCTACGCACGCGCGTGCGGCAAGGTCGGCGTAGCCATCGCTACAAGCGGCCCCGGCGCGACGAATCTCGTCACCGGCATCGCTACAGCCATGCTGGATTCGATCCCCATGGTCTGCATCACCGGCCAGGTCTCCAGCAAAGTCCTCGGCACAGACGCTTTTCAGGAAGTAGACATCACTGGCATCACCCTGCCTGTCACCAAGCACAACGTTCTCGTCACGCGCACCGAAGACATCGCACCGGCCATCCGCTTTGCTTTTCAGATCGCGCAGTCAGGCCGCCCCGGCCCCGTCCTCGTCGACATCACCAAAGATGCGCAGCAGAACGCAGCTACGTTCGACTTCGATGCAGCGAAGCCTGCGCCATACAAGCCGCACCCGATGCTCTCCGTCGTGAACACACATCTCAGCGACGCCGCCGAACTCATTCGTAACGCGAAACGGCCAGTCATTCTCGCCGGACATGGCATCCTGCAGTCACACGCGGGCGAACAAGTCCGCGCTCTCGCCGAACGCATGCAGATTCCCGTCGGCATGACCCTTCTCGGCCTCGGAGGCTTCCCTGCCTCGCATCCGCTCAACCTCGGCATGATGGGCATGCACGGCGAGTCGTGGCTCAACAACGCCATTCAGGAAGCCGATCTGCTCATCGCATGCGGCATGCGCTTCGACGATCGCGTCATCGGAACTCCCAAGACCTATTCGCCCAACTCGAAAAAGATCCACATCGATATCGACCCCGCCGAGATCAACAAGAACATCAAGGCCGACGTCGCCCTGATCGGTGATCTTCGCGAAGTCCTCGAACAATTGCTGCCACTGCTGCCGGGCCGCGATGGCTCCGCATGGCTCAATACGATTGAGGCGAGCAAAGGCCACGCTGCCGTTCGCGACATTCGCAACCTGCCCGATAACGGCCATCTCTACGCCGCACACGTCATGCACGACCTCTGGCGCATCACCGAGGGCCGCGCCATCATTGCCACCGACGTGGGCCAGCACCAGATGTGGGAGGCGCAGTACTACCGCCATGACCACCCCAACACCCTGATCACCTCGGGCGGCCTGGGAACGATGGGGTTTGCATTGCCCGCAGGCATCGGCGCTAAATTCGGCTGTCCGGACAAAGAAGTCTGGGTCATCGCCGGCGATGGAGGCTTCCAGATGACTGCGGCAGAACTCGCCACCATCGTCCAGGAAAATCTCAACGTCAATATCGCCATAATCAACAACGGCTACCTCGGCATGGTGCGCCAGTGGCAGGAGTTCTTCTACGAGCGCAACTACGAATCAACCCCGCTCGTCAGCCCCGACTTCGTCAAACTCGCCGAAGCCCACGGCATCCCCGGCCTAGCCGTCCGCGACCGCGGCGAACTCGAAGCTGCCGTGCAAACAGCACGCAGTCACAACGGCGCCTTCCTGCTTAACTTCCTCGTCGAAAAAGAAGACTCCGTCTACCCCATGATCCCCGCCGGCGCCGCTCTGCACGAAATGATCCGCCGCCCGGGCCACAATCCATTAGTCGAAAGACCAGAAGACAAGTAACTATGAGGGAATAGGGTGCAGGGAATAGCCGCAAAGAACAGCACAAAAACGCGGTCACCACCAATCCGGTTTCTATTCCCTGGTCCCTATTCCCTGTTCCCTCGAAAGGCCCTTATGCTCCACACATTCGTAGCCTACGTAGAAGACAAACCCGGCGTTCTCACCCGCGTCGCCTCGCTCTTCCGCCGGCTCAACATCAACATCATCTCGCTCACCGTCGGGCATAGTGAACGCCCCGGGATCTCGCGCATGACCATCGTTGCCGACGCCAACGATGAAGCAGGCAACCGTATCCGCGCCAGCCTCTACAAGCTTGAAAATGTCGTCGACGTCGACGACATCGGCCGCGCACCATCCGTCACCCGCGAGCTCGCGCTGATCAAGGTTGCAGCCACAGCCAGCACACGATCCAACATTTTCGAGCTCGCCGAGGTCTTTCGCGCGCGCATCGTCGATCTTGCTCCCGAGTCGCTGATGATCGAAATCACCGGCGTCGAAAGCAAGATCGAAGGACTCATCCAGGTGCTCAACGAAACCGAAAACCGCGTTCTCGAAGTCTGCCGCAGCGGCAAAATGACCATGCGCCGCGGCCATCACACCAGCGGCGTTCTCCGGGCCATGGGCGCAGGCGAACCCGACCCACCCAAACCCGGCAATCAATCCCTCGAAACAGCGGATAACTTCGCCGATAACATCTAGCGGGCCTTCTCTAACTCGCTAACTTGCTAAACTCTAATCTGACAAAGGAAGTCAAAAGAAAAATCATGGCAAAGACCTACTACGATCACGACGCAGACCTCTCCCTGATCCAGGCGAAAAAAGTCGCCATCATCGGCTACGGCTCCCAGGGACACGCCCACGCTCTCAACCTCAAAGACTCAGGCGTCGAAGTCCGCGTCGGCCTGGCCTCCGGCTCCAAATCCACCGCCAAGGCGCAGAAGGCCGGCCTCGAAGTCGGCACCCCCGCTGAAGTCACCAAGTGGGCTGACGTCGTCATGATCCTCGTCCCCGACCAGACCCAGGCCAAACTCTACGCCGACGAAATTGCGCCCAACCTCAGCGCCGGCAAGCTCCTCCTCTTCGCCCACGGATTCAACATCCGCTACAACTGCATCGTTCCTGCCAAGGACATCGACGTCGCCATGGCCGCGCCCAAAGCACCCGGCCATCGCGTTCGCGAAGTCTTCACCGAGGGCGGCGGCGTCCCCGGTCTGATCGCCGTCGAGCAGGACGCCACCGGCACCGCCCACGCCCTGACCCTGAGCTATCTCAAGGGCATCGGCTGTACCCGCGCCGGAGTGCTCGAAACCACCTTCACCGAAGAAACCGAGACCGACCTTTTCGGCGAACAGGCCGTGCTCTGCGGCGGCGTCAGCCATCTCATCAAGGCTGGCTACGAAACCCTCGTCGAAGCCGGCTATCAGCCTGAGAGCGCGTACTTCGAAGTGCTCCACGAACTCAAGCTCATCGTCGATCTGATCTATCGCGGCGGCCTGGCCTACATGCGCTACTCCATCTCCGACACCGCTGAGTGGGGAGACTACGTCAGCGGTCCGCGTGTCATCAACGACGAAAGCAAGAAGGCAATGAGGGCTATCCTGACCGACATCCAGGACGGGACATTTGCGAAACGATTCCTTGCCGACCAGAGTTCAGGCCGCAAAGAGTTCCAGGCCTTCCGCGACGCCGAAGCCCAGCACCCCATCGAAATCATCGGCAAAAAGCTACGCGCCAGCATGCCCTTCCTCGACCCAGTCACAGTCGAAGAAGTCGCAAAGACCCGGTAACTTTGAAGTGTTATCAAACCAAGGGCCGGCGATCAATATTGATCGGCCCTTGGTTATTAGTTAGCTGTCGAGTTATCCGGCAAGCTATTCCGCAATGAATCACCTCCACTTTTCGAGAGCACTTTCTTCGCATCGCAGTCTCGCCATTCTCCGCTCTCGATGCGGAACCGCAGCTCTCAAGAATTCGTATTCACTGTTGCACCACCTCTCGAAACTCGTCCATCACCCATCCGCTAAACTGAGATACAGGCTTGGAGAACCGCCGGAATGTCTACTGTTGTTCGCCCATGCATGATTCCGGAAACGCCTTCGCCCATACCGGTCATCGTGAAGGCGCTGGAAAAAATAACGCCCCTGGCTGGCCTGCCGGCGTCCGAGCGCGAATGGCTCGCGCGGAACGGCCAAGAGATCCGCATACAGGCCGGCGAAGTGCTCTTTGAAGAGGGCGCGCCCGCCGAAGAACTCATGCTGATCCTCAAAGGTGAACTGCACGTCCGTCGCATCCGCAGCGGCCCCATGGCTCTGTTCATCGGTCGCAGCGGCCAGATGACCGGCCTGCTTCCGTTCTCGCGCATGACCAGCTACGGTGGCCAGGGGTTCGCCGCGCAGGAATGCTGGGGGCTAGTCTTCCACAAAGACCGATTCCCCGCCATGCTTGAGGCGATTCCTTCTCTCGGGCAGCGCGTCGTGTCCACGCTCCTCGACCGCGTGCGCGAAGTCACCCGCATCGAGCAGCAGAGCGAAAAACTCACCGCCCTCGGCAAGCTCGCCGGCAATCTCGCGCATGAACTCAACAACCCTTCGTCCGCGGCACAGCGAGCGGCAAGCGGTATTCAGACGGAGCTAAGCGCGGTCAGCGATGGGCGCTACCGGCTTGTCGCGCTTTGCCTAACCAAAGAACAGGTCGCAGCCATCCAGAAATGGGAGCAGCACGTCCGGGCTCGCTCTCTCGAAAATATTCACCGCGCGCAGATCGACGTGGCCACGCGCGAAGACAACATTACCCGCTGGATCCAGCGTCACGGCTTCAAGGAAGCGTGGCAGATTGCACCCGAGCTCGCTGAGCTCGGCGTCGAAGCGTACGACCTCGATCCATTGGTCGACTTCCTCGATGAATCGGCCATTCAGGTCGTGCTGGAACAGTTCGCTTCGGCTCTCCGCGCGGAGCACTACGCCCAGGCCATGCTCGACTCAACCGGCCGCATCTTCGACCTGATCAGCGCCATCAAGACCTATTCCTACATGGACCGCGCTCCTATTCTCGAGATCGACGTGCCTGCCGGCCTGGATGCAACCATCCAGATGCTGCAATCGCGCATGGCGAACGTCAATGTAATTCGCGAGTACGAACCGGATCTGCCCACCATCAGCGCATACGGCAGCGAACTCAATCAGGTCTGGACTGTACTGATCGAGAACGCGCTGGATGCACTCGCCCGCGTCGACCGCAGCGATAACCCTACGCAAAAGGGCTGTCTTCGCCTTGTCGCCTCCGTTGAGGCAGACATGATTCTGGTCGAGATCTGGAATGATGGACCGGATATCCCAAAAGATTTGCAGGACCGGATCTTCGAGCCATTCTTCACCACCAAGGCCCCGGGGCAGGGTCTCGGTCTTGGACTGGACAATGCCATGCGTATCGTCCGCAAGCACCGCGGTCATCTCGGCGTCAAATCAGAGGATGGCGCAACCTGCTTCCGCGTACGCCTGCCTCTGAATCAGTTGCAGGCCTACTAAAATCTCCTCTCTAGCAACTGGCAATCGGCGTAGTGCAAAGCGTACGAAACAGAAGCGCTTCATTTTCCCGGATTGCCTCATCGGCACGGCTGCGCACCAGCGCCATCTTGATCGTCGCGTGTAATTCGCGATCCAGAAAAGGCTTGATCAGATAGCCATACGGATGAGTGTCGCCTGCACGCTTCAGAGTTGTATCTTCTGAGTAAGCCGAAAGATAGATGACCGGGATATGCAGATAGCGAGGAATTCGTCTGGCTGTCTCAATCCCGTCTAACTCTCCCTGGATATGAATATCCATCAGCACCAGGTCAGGAAAGACCTTTTCGATCATCTTCAAGGCCTGTTCGCCGCTGGTCGCCACCCCGGCAATCGTGTATCCCAGCTTAGTAAGTTCCTGGCGAAGATGCAGTGCCACAACAGCCTCATCTTCCACCACCAGAACCCGCGTTCCGCCTGAATGAGGCACGATTTCGGAAAACTGAATCAAAGACTGCGTTGCTGCATTCATCGCTGCACTCCTTCAACCCTGGTTGATTCCGGCCTGATTGGCTCCGGGAAAATATCCGTGAAGAATTGACTACATTCGCAGTAAGTGCACTTCCGTCCGGCAAATCCGCCATGCGTGATTGTTCCCGCTACACGAATATCTGCGGCATTCACATTCTTGTATCGGCAATGATGACTATCTCTTAAGCCTTTGATTTAAAAGATTTGTGAAGCGGCTGAGGAAAAAGCAGTACATATCATGCTGACTAGAGCGCCAATGGAAATCGCAAGGCAAAGCTCGTCGGAGCCGATCTTGTGCAGGAAACCGTGCCCGCAATCTGGCCCGCAAGCAGATACACCAACTGAACCCCAAGCGTGTCAGAGCGCTCAAAACTGAATTCCTCGGGAATCCCAATTCCGTCGTCCGCCACCGAAAGAGTCGCATGGTTATCGTCGTCCTGCGTGAAGCTGATACAGATAGTCCCCTTGCGGCCATCGGGAAAAGCGTGCTTCAACGCGTTCGAAATCAGCTCATTCACAATCAGGCCGCACGGAATAGCCGCATCAATTGGAAGCCTGACCTCCGCCACATGAATGGTGAGCGAAACCTGGTCTGGCTGCACGCTGTACGACTGGATCAGCGTCGGCACAAATGACAGCAGAAAAGCATTGAAATCGACGCGCGCAAAGTCCTTGGACTGATAAAGCGTCTGGTGAATCAACGCCATGGAACGAATGCGATTTTGCGTGCTTTGCAGTACTTCGTTGATCGATGGATCCTGTATGCGCGCCGACTCCAGACTCAGCAGGCTCGATACAACCTGCAGGCTGTTCTTGACGCGATGATGAATTTCGCTCAGCAGAATGTCTTTCTCGTGAACGCGCCGCTCCAACTCAATGTTGGTATGAGCCGCCTTGGTCAACATGCTGAATCGCTCAATCGCGTGCCGCAGAGCCCTGGGTAGCGCGCGCTGCTCGATCTGCCCTTTCACCAGGTAGTCCTGTGCCCCTTCCAGCATCGCCTCGGCCACCATTGCGTCATCGTCCCTGCAGGTGAGCACAATCAGTGGAACCTGCGGCGCCAGCTTGCGCACCCGCCGCACTGTATCCACTCCACCTTCACCCGGAAGCCCAAGGTCCAGCAGGACGATATCCACGGCATCCCTGGCCAGAAAATTAAGCGCCTGGGCGAGTCTCGGGAAATGCGTGATCGCGTAGGTGTCAGGACGCTCGTTAGAGAACATCTCGCACAGCAGCCGCACGTCTCCCGGATTGTCCTCAACCAGCAGAATATGGAGCGGTGGCGCAATCATCGCTTGCCTCGCCGAATACCGCGGCATTCTAAGAGCCATTGGAATCCAGTAAGAAACTAAAAAAATCTCATGTAAGGCACAAAAAAGATCGGGACGGGGTCCTCATTGCACCCGTCCCGATCTCTGACCCGAGTCACTCGGCCTCCCTTATCTCTTCCGCTTATTTTTTGACCAGATCGCCACTCTCGTCACGAAGCTCGATCGGCCCAAGGTTCAGCTTTTCCATATCCGTCTGAATCTTTTCGCGGTCGCCTACAGCAATCACGATCAGATTCTCCGGATGAATGTAGTCCGTCGCCGCCTTCGCGACAGCCGCGGGAGTGACAGCCTCAAACGAGGCAGGCAGTTTTTGGAAGTAGTCGTTAGGCAGGTTGAAGACATACAACTCGCCCATCAACCCCATCAGGTTGCCTACCGTCTCAAACGATCCCGGCAGAGAACGCAGAGCGTTGTCCTTGGCCAGCTTCAACTCCTCGGGCGTCGCCGGATCCGTGTGGATGCGATTGAGTTCCGTGAAAAGCTCCTTGGTCGCCGGGCCAGTCACATCCGTACGCACCTGCGCACCAGAGTAGAACGGTCCGCCGCCGCGGTTGAAGAAGAAGCCTGAGAATGCACCATATGTGTACCCGTTCTTTTCACGCAGGTTCATGTTGATGCGGCTCGCGAAAAGCCCACCCAGGATGCTGTTCATCTCTGTGATTGCTGGATAGTCGGGAGTGTTCCGCGGCACGCCGAGGCCAAAGGCAATCAGCGTGGTCTGCGGTGAACCCGGCTTGTCGACAATCACAATTTTGCGCGCCGGAGGACTCGGCGGATCAGGCAGCGTCGCCTGCGCTGCTGCGGAAGTGCTGCTCCATCCACCGAAGTACTTCTCGGCCAGGCGCTTCGCATCGGCCTCGGTCAGATCACCGGCCAGCAGCAGAGCCGCATCCTTGGGCGTGTAATGAGCGCCCCAGAATGCTGTCATGTCAGCTCGTGTTATCGCCTTTACCGACTCCGTTGTTCCCACCGGACGGAAGCCGTAAGGCTGATCGCTGTAGAGCACCTTCTGCCCTACGCGCAGGGCAGAGGATATCGGTTGGTCGCCTTCCTGCAGAATGGCCACCAGCCGCTGCTTGCGGATACGCTCTACCTCTTCGTCTTTGAACGCCGGGTGCAGCGTCACGTCCGAAAGCAGTTCCATCGCCGCATTGGTATTGTTGCTCAGCGAACCGACGCTGACCGACGCATTATCCGTGCTCGCCGATGCGCCCAGCGCCGCGCCAATCTGCGCAATGTCGTTGGCCAGCTGAGTCGATGAGCGCGTCGCCGTACCTTCCGAAAGCATGCGCGCCGTAAAGGCTGCGAGGCCCGGCTTATCCTTCGGATTTTCTTCACCGCCCGCCAGAGTCACCACTGCCCCGCTGAAAACCGGCAGGGAGTGCTCTTCGAGCAGGTAAACCTTCACGCCATTGGCCAGCGCGAACGTTTTCGGCGCAGGCAGGTGCAGGATCGGCTCCGGGCCCGGCTTGGGCGCATCCTTGCGCCAGTTCTGCGCGGTCTCGAAGTCAGCGCTGTACGGTGGAACCACCTTGACATCGGCATCCGTATCGTCAGGGCTTCGGGGAACTTCCTCCGTAACTTTCTTTCCGGGAGTGCAGTAGATGACTGCGCGCTGATTTTTGGCGAAGACATTTTGCGCAATCTTCTGAACGCTGGCAGTAGTCACGGCCTCATACCGCGCGACGTCCTTGGGCAGGTAGCCTGGGTCGGCGAGGTATTGATTGTAGCGATTCATCATGTCGGCGACACCGCCAAAGCCACCTAGACGCTGCAACCCCTGAATCAGCCCGGAAAGGCTCTGGTTGCGAACGCGATCAAGCTCAGCCTGTGTCGGACCATCCTTGCGCAGCGCTTCTACTTCCTTGTCGAATGCCGCTTCCAGATCCTCCAGCTTCACGCCAGGACGGGCAATAATGTCGCAGCTCGCAATAGAGGTCACCATCACCGCCTTGTTGCTGCAGCTGATACTCTGCGCAACCTGCGTCTGGTAGACAAGCTTCTGGTACAGCCGGCTGGTCTTGCCGCCGCCCAGAATGTTCATGAACATGTCCGTATCGGCATCGCCGGGATGAAAGGCCTCAGGAGAAAGCCACGCCACGGACAGCCGCGGAAGCTGCACGGTATCAGTGACAGTGATACGACGCTCCGTGGTGATCGCAGGAGTATCGACCTTGACCTTTTCAACGGGAGGTCCGGCAGGAATCGGTCCGAAGTACTTAGCGATCTTTTCCTTGATCGTCGCCGGATCGAAATCGCCAACAATCGCGATACTCGCATTGTTCGGCGTGTAGAAGTGCTGGAAGAAGTCGCGCACATCATTCAGCCGCGCCGCTTCCACATCCGCATGCGAACCAATCACATTGCCGTGGTATGGGTGTCCCTTGAGGAAGAGCAGATGACCCTCAGCCTCATCGGCCACATCGTAGGGCTGCCCTTCATCCTGCCGCAGCTCGTTGCGCACCACATCGCGCTGGTTCGCCAGCTTCGTACGGTCGAGCGTCTCCAACAGGAAGCCCATCCGGTCGCTTTCAAGCCAAAGACCCAGATCGAGCTGGTTGCTGGGCAGAGTCTCAAAATAATTAGTCCGGTCATAATCGGTTGTGCCGTTGATGTCCGTAGCGCCCGCGCCCTCGACGTACTTGATGTGCGCCTTCTCGCCAACGTGCTCCGAGCCCTCGAACATCATGTGCTCAAAGAGATGCGCAAACCCTGTCCGGCCTGCCTTCTCGTTCACCGGGCCCACGTGGTACCAGAGGTCGACAGCAACCAGCGGCAGCCGGTGATCTTCGCGCAGAATCACCTCAAGTCCATTTGGCAGCGTGTATTTCTCAAACTTGAGATTCGGAACCTTGAGGGGCGCGGTCGCCGGCGTCGCAACAGCGTCAGCCAACACTGGATTGAAGATAAGAGCGCCAATCGTCAGCGCGGGAGTCAGAACGGCAGACAGCAGCGAGCCGTTGCGCCGGTTAAGTGAGTACAGTTTCATCGTGGGTTCTCCGCAGGAAAGAGATTCAGGCATGTTTACAGCATACCCAGCTGGCAGGGGCGCCGCTCAAAGTGCAACGCACGCAGGAGATGAGCCGGGCAAAATGTTGGTAGAGTTTTTGACATTCGTAAGACGCACAGTATCTTAGCCGGAGGACAAGTCACTTCCACGAAGTGACGAAATGCGGTCTTTCGGGACGAAAGGCTACATTTCCGGGACGAAAGTCCGCGACTACTTCTCCACTTCCACGCCGCGCCAAAAGGCAACATGATTTTTGATCTTGCGCGCTGCCGGCTTTGGATCGGGATAGTACCAGGCGGCGTCCGGGTTCTCCTGGCCATCGGCAAACAGTGAGTAGTACCGCGCCTGACCTTTCCACGGACAAGTGGATGTGGTGGAACTTGGGCGGAAGAACTCCCGTTTCAATGACGACTCGGGGAAATAGACATTCCCTTCCACCGTTTCATAGTTGTCGCTTTCGGCAATGACGATGCCGTTCCAGACTGCTTTTGCCATGATGAGTTAAACGTCCAATTCTGATTTCTGGTTCCCGAAATCCGAATGGAAGCCGGAATCGTCCTCTCCGGCTTCCGTTCGTTTCAGGTCGTGTTGCTACTGCGCGATCACTGAGACCGCTGTGACATGCACCGACTTGGTTGCCGTATCAGCTGTCGCCGTGATGGCAACATGCTTGCCGTAAGCGTCTTTTACCGAGTCAGGATTGTCGATGGCCCAGACTTCCTTCTTAGCCTCATCCACAAACACGGGCTTTTCACCGCCGTCGATGCATTTCTTGGCACAACTGGCGCCTGTGCCCGCATGCTTTGCGCCGCACATAGCGTCCGAAATCCAACCATTGAGCTTAGCCGGCGAGTCGGCGGCAAAGGCCGCAACCGCAACAAAGGACATGAACGAAAGCGCAACCGCGAAAATACGTTTCATAAGTGGTCTCCAATCATTGGGAATAGGTAAGATCTGCTTTCTGTTGATCCTAGTGAGAATGCGCCAAATCGCACCGCTTTGCAAGCGGCGGTTTTTCAGAAAATCCAAAAATGCCCAATTTATCGCGTAGTTTGGGACGGCGGAAGCGAATTGCCGCTCCGCGCTGCCCGCATGTTCTCAACATTCTTTTTTATTGCTTCATAGCGTGTAGCTGCCGCCTGTGAATTGTCCACCAGCCTCAGAGTCTTGGAGAAGTAGGTAGGCAACTTGACGTGAATCTCCGGCAGAATGTGCGACAGCTTGGCCAGAATAAAGAAGGGCTCGGCATTGCAATCCACAAAGAGATCTGCCGAGAGCGCCCCGTGCAGCACCAATGACGCAGCCATCTCCCAGTAGGTCACAACCTGCCGCAGCCACGCATTCCTCTCCGAGCCGGAGTCGTACTGCACCGCAAAGAACTCTTCCGCGGTAGCCGGCCAGAATTCTCCGGTTATCCACGCCCGAGCCTGGCGCATCACAGTCTCTGTGCGCAGCTCGTAAAGCTTCAGAATGATTTCAGCATCAGCATTGCTTGCGATTCCCTGTGACACGTGTTGCCTCCGGTCACCATCCTAACCGATCCGGGGTTCGCATACGCTGAAAGTACTGCGCCGGTCATGATGAGCAGATTACGAGACCGGCTGCAACTCTGCCTCGTCGTGTTTTTCCTTAACCGGCCCATGCGTCTCCACGGTCGGCGGAGGAGGAGCATCCCCGATCCGCTTCTCGTACTCGCATGGTTCCGTCACTGCGGGTACCGCCTTGGCCACAACTCTGCTTGGCGCCTTCTTAGCCGCAGCGCCTTTCTTGGCCGCCGTCTTCTTGGGAGCCGCCTCTTCCGCGGCCGCAGGCTTGCTGTTCGGACAGAACAGGTACACCCCCGACTTGAGCGTCTTCTCCAGCAAATAAGGGCTCTTGCACTTCGGACATTTCTTCGCCACCGGCTTGTAGTTAGAAGTGAAGTCGCACTTCGGATAATTCGTGCAGCCCCAGAAGATGTTCCCTCGTCGCGCTTTGCGCTCCGCCAGATCCCCTTCGCCGCACTTCGGACACTTCATGCCTTCGATCAGGTTCTGCTTCACGTACTTGCATTTAGGATAACCCGAGCATGAGACAAACTCGCCGTAAACTCCCTGGCGCAGCACAAGCTCCTTGCCGCAAAGCGGACAATCTTCCCCGGTCGGCACAGGCGGCTTTTGCTGTTGCTTCTGGCTCAGCTTGCGAATCGTCTTGCACGGAGGATCTTCGCTGTATCCGGGGCACGACATGAACATGCCGAACGGCCCGCGGCGCAGCACCATCACTCGGCCGCAGTTTTCGCAGTACTCCTCGTTCTGCTCTGCTTCCTGAGCCTCGGGAGTGGCCATATCCGGCTTGCCGGCCGTATTTTCTTTCGTGAAGGTACAGCTGTTCTTATCCTTCTTGTCGTAGGCGCTGCAGGCAAAGAACGTCCCAAACTTGCCCCACTTCAGCAGCAGCGGAGAACCGCAGAGATCGCACTTTTCATCGGTCACCTGCTCCATCGCCTTGATGCTTTCCATTTTCTTGCCGGCGACTTTGAGTTCCTTTTCAAAGTGCGTGTAGAACCCGCCCAGCAGGTCCGTCCACTTCTCCTTGCCCTCTTCAATGTCGTCCAGCTCGCCTTCCAGCTTGGCCGTGTACGCGGTGTCGAAGATATAAGGAAAATTCTTCACCAGCAGGTCGCAAACCACCATGCCGATCTCAGTCGGATAGAAACGTCCACGCGGGCCGCCATGCTTCACCACATACTCGCGATCCTGAATGGTATTGATGATCGACGCATAGGTGGAGGGACGGCCAATGCCGCGCTCTTCCAGCTCCTTCACCAGCGAAGCCTCGTTGTACCGCGGAGCAGGCTCGGTAAAGTGCTGCTCAGGCTTCAGCTCTTCGAGCGCCAGCTTTTCGCCTTCGTTCATTGCGGGAAGCCAGTTCGCTAACTCATCGTCCTCTTCATCCTTCTTGTCTTTCGCGACCTCGTAAACCTTGAGGAAGCCGTCAAAGACTGGCACCGATCCGCTGACGCGAAAATCATAAGTCCGCCTCGCCTTCGCCGCTATCTCCACCGTCGTCACGTCAAAGATCGCCGCCGTCATCTGCGAAGCGACAAACCTCTGCCAGATGAGCCGATACAGCTTCAACTGCTCATCGCTCAAATACTTCGCAATCGCATCCGGCGTCCGGTTCACATCCGTCGGGCGAATAGCCTCATGCGCATCCTGCGAATCCTTCTTGCCCTTGTATTGAATGGCCGCCGCCGGCAGATACTTCGCACCGAGCTGCTTGCCAATCCATTCACGCGCCCCGGCAATCGCATCCGGCGCAACACGCGGCGAATCGGTACGCATGTAGGTGATCAAACCCACCGTCCCCTCGTCGCCCACATCAACACCTTCATAAAGCCGCTGCGCCACACCCATCGTGCGCCGTACATTAAATCCCAGCTTCCGCGAAGAGTCCTGCTGCAGCTGGCTGGTCGTAAACGGCGCCGAAGGATTACGCTTGCGCTGCTTGCGCTCCACCTGGCGAACGCTCCACTGCGCCTTCTCCAGCTCTGCCACAGCCTCTTTCGAAGTAACGCCATCCGGCAGCGCCGGAGAATTCACCGTGTCGACCGTCGCCCGCTTGCCATCGATACCGACCAGCCGCGCCGTAAAGCTCTCCGGGGTCCGTCCTTCCGGATGCAGTTGCGCGTCCAGCGTCCAGTACTCCACCGGTTTGAACGCATTGATCTCCCGCTCACGCTCCACAATCAGCCGCACCGCAACCGTCTGCACGCGACCGGCAGACAATCCGCGCCGCACCTTGTCCCACAACAGCGGAGAAACCTGGTATCCCACCAGCCGATCCAGAACGCGCCGCGTCTGCTGCGCATCCACCAGATCCTGATCAATATCGCGAGCGTGCTGGAAGGCATCCTGCACAGCCTTCTTGGTGATCTCGTTAAAAGTCACGCGGCGAATCTTCTTGCGCTGCGCTGCATTCGTACCCAGTTGCAGGGCCAGATGATACGCAATCGCCTCGCCTTCGCGATCCGGGTCAGGCGCCAGAAATATCTTGTCCGCTTTTGCCGCCGCTCGCTGCAACTGCGCGACCAGCTTCTCCTTGCCCGGAGAGACGATCAGCGTCGGCTCAAAGGTACGCTTTTTCAACTCCACGCCAATGTCGTTCTTGGGCAGGTCCATGATGTGACCGATAGAGGCCTGCACCTCATACCCGCTGCCAAGATACTTCCCGATCGTCTTCGCCTTGGCGGGGGACTCGACGATCACCAGTGATTTGCTCATTTCCATCCTTATATCAGGTACACGGTACCGTACCCCGCTCACCGCGTCCGAACTTGCATCTCAATTAATGAGCAGTTGGACTACTGCGGAGTTCAATCAGTTACGCCAGCTCGCGCATATTTGCGCCAGATTTCCGGCAGAATTCATGGGCAATTGATCCGGCGCCAGCCGGAATCCAAAATTTGCCCACCGAAACAGGACGCTAACACGAAACGCCCCGACAATGCTAATCCGCGCGTAAGCTGCCGTCGTGTCGTAGCGACTTCACACGCTAAAATCTGCGAACATAATTCTTGCCCGGCAGAGAGCGAATACGGCCCGCCAGTTCCAGTTCAAACAGAGCCGTAAACACTTCAGCAGAAGTCAGTTGCGTCTCCAGCATCTCCAGAATCTCATCCATCTGCAGCGCCGCGTCCTGTCGCAGCACCTCCAGAACTATAGCCTCATTGCCTGTCGCTGGAGGTTCAGGCAGAAGAGATGCACCGGGTGCCCCATTCGATTCAGACGCCCATCCCTTCTCCAACTCCAGCCGCACCTGCGAAGACAGCACTTCCCACACATCCTCCCAGGTCGCCGTAAGCTGCGCCCCCTGTTTAATCAACGTGTTAGGCGTCCACGATTGCTTGTTGGTCACGTTGCCCGGAACGGCATACACATCCCGCCCCTGCTCCGCCGCGCAGCGCGCCGTCACCCGTGTTCCGGAGTTCTCACTCGCCTCTACCACCAGTACGCCGACGCTGAGTCCCGAAAGAATCCGATTTCGCCGTGGAAAATTCTGCGGCGAAGGAAAAGTCCCCAGCGGCAGTTCCGAAACAATCGCCCCGCCGGAGGCAAGTATGTCTTCCGCCAGCTTTTTATTTTCCTTGGGATAGATCACGTCCGCTCCCGTTCCCCAAACCGCAACCGTCGGCTTGCCCGCCTCAAGCGTTCCCTTGTGAGCTGCGGTATCGATGCCCCGCGCCATCCCGCTCACAATCAACACTCCCCTGGTTGCCAGGTCGCGCGCCAGCATCTCCGCCATGCCAATACCGTAAGGACTCGGATGCCGCGTGCCCACAATCGCGATTGAAATACGACCCAGAAGATCAGCGTTGCCCCGGACCCAAAGCACAGGCGGCGGATCATAGATCTCTTTAAGCCGGTCAGAATACTGCGAGCAGCCAAAGGTGACGATTTGAACGCCCTGTTTGCTGGCCCTCTCCCACTCCTCCTCGGCCGCCGCACGAGCACGCCCGTCAAAAACAAACTGCGCAGCAGACGCCGGAAACTTCAGCGCTTCAATAGAAGTCAGCGACAAGCCAAATATCTGGCTCGGCGTCTCGAGCTGACGCATCGCATCCAGAATGCGCCGTGGACCAAGGCCCGGCGAGAGCGTGAGCGCCAGCCACGCCAGGCGATCTTCATCAAGCGCGGCCGCCACCGGCAGCGGAAGTGTTGTGGTCATTGCGTAAAACAGCGATCCGCTTACCCGAAAATCCCACCGGGAAACTGACGCCTGGCTCTTTCGTGAGTTTCGCCAACAGTATCCCGGTCCATCCCGCCAAGTCAAGCGCTCGCCCCCGCAAGAACGATCAATTCGCCGCCTGACTCTTCTTGGCGCGCGAGGGCTTCAGCTCATCTCTGCCCGACTCATTCAATTCCACGTCGAATTTCTTCGCAGCCGCCTTGATACGCTTCCAGGCCGCATCCTTCTCCGCCTCAAAAATCCCTTCGACCTGGTTAAAGCGAGCCACCGCATTGCGCACGTGAGCCGCATTTTCGAGCGGCTCCTTGCGCTCCTTGGGGAACGCATAGCTCTTCGCTGGAATCCGTTTGCGGTCCGCTGTCGTCAGTTTCGCCATAGCCGTCCTCCTCCTACCGACCCATAATCGCCCAACTACAGCAAGGGCACGGTATAAAAGGAGACGGTTGCAGAGAGACACAAGAGGTACACTTTTTCCGGCAAGCCAAATGATCTGGCAGAACTACCAGCAGACACCCCTCTGGTTCTCACTCTAGTCTGCGGTTGGATTCGCCGTTCTAGTTTGGCTGTAGCCCAGCGGAGGCCCAGGGCCCTGCAACGGAGAAGAAACTATGCGATTGAAAGCACTTCGCACGATGAGCGTCCTGTTTGTTCTCACAGGATGCATGATATCCGGCTCCTTTGCCCAGACCGGAGACACCGGTACCCTCGCCGCCCTGCCGAAACAGTTTGCAGCGACTGCAGTGGGTCAGGCTGGCGCCTCGGCTGGCAAGAGCCTTGACCTCACGATTTACATTACCGGATGGACCACCGACGAACAGACCAAGTCATACATCGACACGTTGAAAACAAAGAAGCAGGACGGCGTCGTCAGTGAGATGGAGAAGACTGAAGACGTCGGCCGGCTCGCCCCCACTGGAGGCGTGGGTACAGGCGTGCGCTTTGCGCGCTATTCCCCCGGCAAAGATGGCGGCATTCACATCGTGTTGGCAACCAACCGTCCCATGTCGTTTCCCGAGCTGTATAACTCGGGCCGCTCGACCGACTACCCATTCACGATCGTAACGATGGACATAGGTAAAGACGGCAAAGGCAGCGGAACACTGGCGGCTCTCTGCAAGATCAAGTTCAACAAGCAAGGCGAACTCGAGATCGAAAACTTCGGAATCCAGCCAGCTCGTCTCACCAACATCTACGTCCAGAAATAGGGCCCGGGCGCCTCTCGCGTAAATCGTCGAGGCAATCGGACTGTATCATGCCCGGCATTCTGTACAAGCTGCCCTCCCCCGGCTGGCTTGGTAGTCTGTCAATGTGAGCATCTCTTCGAAGGAAGGCGGCGAATTGACCCAACCTCGCCGCCTGCAAATTGCAGCCATCCGTTTTCTCAATCCCGCACCGCTGATGTGGGACTTCGACCACGAGCCCCATCAGAGCCGCCTGGCCACTCGCTACCAGCTCCATCTCATGTCGCCCGCAGCCTGCGCCGACCGTCTTGCCCTGCCCATTGGGGAACCTGACGCCGCAGACATCGGTCTGGTCCCGGTAGCCGCCCTCGCCACCACTCCCGGCCTGCGAATCATACCTGGCTGCGCCATCGCCTCCAGGCGTAAGGTGCGCTCGATCATCCTCGTGCGCCGCGCCCGCCAGCCACTCACCGAGATCAGCACCATCGCCGCCGATACTTCGTCTCGCTCCTCGCTCGCCTACTCACAGATTCTCTTCAAGCGCTGCTGGAACCGCGAAGCCGTTTTTCTGCCCCACCGTCCCGATCTCGATTCCATGCTCGATGCTGCCGACGCCGCACTGCTCATCGGCGATCCCGCCCTCTATGCACTCGAAGAGCGCCAGAATCGCGAAGAACGCACCGGCGAAGAGCTCATCTACCACGACCTGGCCGAAGAATGGATCGCCCACACCGGCGTACCCTGGGTCGCAGCCGTCTGGGCCATTCGCGAAGAATCCATCCAATCAAATGGCCGCGCCATCGAAGAAATCTCAGCCGATTTCAATGCCTCACGCGACCATGGACTAACCAACATCGACACTCTGGTTACGGAATGGAGCGGCCGCATGTCCCTCCCGGCCGACACCATCCGCACCTATCTAACCAGCAATATTTTCTATTACCTCGACAACGAATGCCTCAAAGGTCTTCGCACCTTTTACATGCTCGCGGCACAAACCGGCGTCCTCCCCCAAATGAGCTCTGACATACTCGCCGGCCTATAGGTTCGATAGATACAACTAGTCCTTCACAACTCTCTATCTGCGAAGACAAACCTGACCAAAGAAAATAAATTTCCTCACAATGAAACTTACGCGACCTCGCCAGCACTATTAGTTAGTTCGACAGTTTCACTGCAAATCAACGATAGGCGCACCGTAATCACATTTCATTAGTTCGACCTCTGCAAGACAAATTGCATGGGCCTCTATTTCGCGGGCGCGCATTTCCTCGATTCCCGGAATCCTGCCGACAACCTCGCCGAAAGGCTGAAAAGAAAGGGCTGCCATGTCCAATAACTCCTCCGTCTTCGCCTTAACCCGCAAGGCGCTCACCCTCGGCGCCTGCGCGATATTCCTCTCCACCCTTGCGACTAATGCTTTCGCGCAGGCAAACCCAGACAGGTTTGTATCTTTCAATGAGTTCATCGATAACACCAAATCCACCGCCGCAGACTCCTTACTGAGGCGTCCAGAGAGCAATGCAAAGCAACCCGTCGCGATCGAAGAAATGCGCAAGGCCATTCTTGACCGCTACAACGGAGTACAGGTTTCTCACAGCTTCCTGCTCAATGGGCAGCACTATGACTGCGTCCCGCTCAATCAGCAGCCAGCCTTCAGGACCTACGGACTCAAGGCCGCTGCCGAAGCCCCGCCGGCAGAGCTGCTCAACAGCCATCGCGCATTGGGGTCAGCAGCGGAAATCGCACCGGCAAACAAACCGGAAGCCGTAGAGCCATTCGATGCATTTGGTCACTCGACTCAATGCGAAGAACACACTGTTCCGTTGCTCCGCACCACCCTCGAAACCATGAGCCACTTCGCGACGCTGCAGCAGTTCTATCAAAAGAAACCCGGCAGCGCAGTGCGTGCGGCCCAGTCGCGTCTGTTTGAAGACCCGACCATAGCTTCGCACAAGTATTCATTCACCTATCAGTACGTGAATAACCTGGGCGGTAACTCCAACCTCAATGTCTGGAGCCCCTATGTCAACACCGGCAAGGGTGAGATCTTCTCCCTCTCGCAGGAGTGGTACATCGGTGGAAGCGGCTCCGGCACGCAGACCGAAGAAGTCGGCTGGGTAGTTTATCCCGCTATGTTCGGCGGCTCTGAACAGGCTCACTTCTTTATCTTCTCCACCGCCGACGACTACGCCACCGGCTGCTGGAATAACACTTGCGGTGACTTCGTCCAGGTAGCTGATTCCGGCCTGCTCGGCAATACCTTCTCGAACTACAGCACCAACGATGGAACGCAGTATGAGTTCAGCGCTGAATACTACCTCTATCAGGGCAACTGGTGGCTCGGCTATAACGGCACCTGGGTTGGCTACTATCCAGGCTCCAAGTACCACGGCGGCCAGAACTCTAAGTATGCCCAGATCATTGAGTTCGGCACCGAAGGCGTAGGCACCACCATCTGGCCTCCGGAAGGCAGCGGCAACTGGTCCAGCACCGGTTGGACGCATGCAGCCTACCAGCGCAATCTCTACTACATCGCCACCACGGGCACCAGTTACTGGGACAGCCTGACCAAGGATCAACCATCCCCCGCTTGCTACACCATCACCGGCCCCTACACAAGCACCGGCGCATGGAGCAGGTACTTCTACGAAGGCGGACCCGGAGGCACAGGCTGCTAACTCAGCGAAACAAATCCTGTAACTCCCTACCTGTAACCCAGACAAAGAAAGGCCCGCAAACCAGCGGGCCTTTTCTACCTCGTCACAAACCTCCGCTCCTCAAGTCCGTTCCCCTGTAAAATTCACCTCCATGACAAAGTCTCTGGCCGCCGCGTTGATGTTGCTTGTCACTCTGCAGCTGTCATCGTCCAATGTCCGGGAAGAGTTTGCGAACCTGAATCAGCAGGCCCGGTCAGCCCGTCAATCCGGCGACAAAGAGGCGTATCTGCGCGCCGCACTTCAGATGCAGGAACTTCTGCATCATGCTCCCTCCGCCGTCAAAACCACCGCAAGAGCGTATGCAGCTGCGGGAGACACGAAACACGCGCTGGCTGCCCTCAATCAACTTGCGGAGCTTGGACAAACAGACGAAACCCTGTTGAATGGCAAAGACCCAGGCTTTTCCACGCTCAGCGACCTGCCCGAGTACAAATCAATCCTCGAACATTTCGCCAGAAACAACGCTGCAATCTCACTGGGAAAACCTGCCTTCACTCTGCATGATCCCGGCATTCTCGCCGAAGACATCACTTATGATTCCCAATCAAAATCGTTTCTGATCACTAGCGTCCTCGAGAAGAAAATCATTCGCGTCACGTCAGACGGCGCCGCAACAGACTTCGCGCAATCGCCGGGTCACTGGCCTATGCTCGCCATCAAGGCAGATTCCGCGCGCAACGTCGTATGGGCCACTGAAGTTGCGCTCGACGGCTTCACCATCGTTCCAAAGCCTGACTGGGGCCGATCTGCCGTTCTTTGCTTCAACCTGAAGACCGGCGCGTTGCTCAGCCGCATTGAGGGCCCGCCGCACTCAGCACTCGGCGACATGGTACTTACGTCAACCGGAGAACCGATCGTCAGCGACGGCGCTGAAGGAGGCGTGTACAAAGTCATCGGCGACCATCTGAAACTGCTCAATAGCCATGACTTCATCTCGCCACAGACTCCCGCAATGCTGCCCGACGGCGATCACGCGCTTGTGCCCGACTATCTGCGCGGAATCGGTATTCTCGATCTCAGGGATGAACACGTGACATGGTTGAATATGGATCAGGAAGCGAAGAACGCACTCAGCGGAATTGACGGGCTGTACTTAGATCGCGGTTCCCTGATTCTGACGCAGAATGGAACGTCACCTGAACGCGTCACCCGCCTTCAACTCGACAAGACCTACACTCGGATCATTTCCAGCCAGATCATCGAGCAAGCCACCCCCACACTAGGCGACCCAACTCACGGAGTCATCGTTGGCGACTCGTTTTATTACATCGCCA
>Ga0206896_1035_pt1 | contig 30793 bp, 30 predicted proteins | sample Alteio_BWOrgHeat_52_FD_152969 | JGI IMG/M metagenome (GOLD analysis project Ga0206896, IMG submission 152969) | Enriched cells from forest soil in Barre Woods Harvard Forest LTER site, Petersham, Massachusetts, United States -... | ecosystem: Environmental > Terrestrial > Soil > Temperate forest >... | reverse complement strand
TGGCGGTCGCTTTAACTTCGCCACCGGAGGCCTCCTGCTTCACTTTCAGGTTGGAAAACTTGAAGGTGGTGTAAGAGAGGCCGTAGCCGAAGGGGAAGAGCGGCTTAGTGTTGTTTTTTTCGTATCCGCGGTAGCCGACGTAGATGCCTTCTTTGTACTCGACTCGCTTTGAATCGCCCTCGGGATAGTAATTGGCGAAAGTTGGGTTGTCCTGCTCGTTGCGTTCGAAGGTGGCGGGGAGATGGCCGGAGGGGTTTGTGTCCCCGAAGACGATCTCGGCTAGGGCCTGGCCTGCCTGCTGGCCGCCGTACCAGGACTCGAGTAGAGCTGGAACGTGATCGAGCCATCCGGTGGAATCGAAGTTACCGCCCGAGGTGATGGAGACGATGGTTTTGGGGTTGGCTGCGGCGATCTGGCGGATGAGCTCGTCCTGGCCGTAGGGAAGGGAGAAGGTGCGGTCGCCGGCTTCGCTTTCACTCTCCTGTGTGTAGCCGGCCTGAATGATGACGGCGTCAGCCTTGGCGGCAAGTTGTACGGCATCTTTGTTGACGAGGGATTTCTCAGGTGCAATGCCAAGGAGAAGGTGGCCGCCAACAGGGCTATGCTGCCATTCTTCGACGACTACCTTGTGCGGGCCGGCGGCGAGGTCGAGAGTAACGGTTGGCTGGAAAGCGCGCAGGAGCTTCCAATTATCGAAGACCAGCTTGTCATCGATGTAGAGGCGGTTGCCATTTCCCTCGCCAGAGTCTTCAAGGGCGACGACGTACTTGCCCGCAGACTCAGCCTGATACATGCCCGTGAATCGATGCGAGACGTCGCTGGGCGCGGAGAAGAAGAGCTGAGACATGAGCGCGTCGAGGTTTTGGATGAGACTGGCCAGGCTCAGGCCGTTGAGGCCTAGCTGGGGTGCGACCTCCGTTTTCTTTGCCGGGCCGGAGAGGTCGAGGTTGGGGAAGGTTTCGAGGGTGACGCCGGGCTTACCCTCGGCGGTTGTGAAGTGTGTGGCATTGGCGAAATGTGGCATGGTGGGCAGGCCGCGGTCATAGAGGACGTTGACTGAACCGCTGCCGTGGTTGGAGATGCCTTCGAAGCCGCTGACCATGTGGAATGGAACGACACCGGCGCTGCCGCCGCCTTCTGGAGTGCCCGGATAAGCGCCAGGGCCGACGACGAGGATGGTTTTGACCTTTGATTTATCGAGCGGAAGTAGGTTCCCGGCATTTTTCAGGAGAACTGTGCCTTCGCGGGCCGAGTCGAGGGCAGCTGCTTTGTTTTGGGCGTCGGTGAAGGAGATGGATGTGTCTTTCTGGTCGCGATCGAGCCAGCCGTAGGAGGCAGCCAGGGTGAGGACTCGGCGGACTTTTTCGTCGATGGTGGCTTCGCTTACGGTTCCGGCCTTGATCGCGGGCAGGAGGTTGGCTTTGTTCATGAATTTGCCGGAGGGCTCTTCGACGTCGAGGCCGCCGTTGGCTGCACCGACTCCATCATAGGTTGCGTCCCAGTCGGACATGAGGACGCCGGTGAAGCCCCATTCTTTACGCAGGATGTCGATATTGAAGTAGCCGTTCTGGGTAGCGTGGACGCCGTTGATGAAGTTGTAGGAGTCCATGACAGAGCCGACGTGGCCCTGCTTGACGGCGGCTTCAAAACCGGGGAGGTAGATTTCGCGGAGGGTACGCTCGTCGACGACCGAATCGGAGTCGTGACGCAGGAACTCGCTGTTGTTGGCGAGAAAGTGCTTGACGGTGGCGCTGACGCCCTGGGTCTGCATGCCGGAGATGTAGCCGGAGGCGATCTGGCCAGTGAGAAAGGGGTCTTCGCCGAAATACTCGAAGTTGCGGCCGTTGCGCGGAGAGCGATAGATGTTGATGCCGGGGCCGAGCATGAAGTGGACTCCGCGGGCGCGCGCGTCGCGTCCGATGCCAGCGCCGACGCGGGCGGCGAGAGCGGGATCCCAGGTGGCGGCGAGGTTAACTCCGGCGGCGTAGGTGGTGGAAGGGAAGCCGGAGTTAGAGCGGGTGCCGTAGGGGCCGTCGGACATGTTGAGCGCGGGTATTCCGAGTTCGGGGACGGGGCGGAGGCCGAAACCGGTGCCGCCGATGTAGTCAAGCTTCTGCTCCAGGGTCATCTTCTTTACCAGCGAGTCCACCTTCTGCTGCTCGGCTGTGCTTAGCTGGTGTGGCGCCTGTGCGGAAGCTGCGATAGCCGATATGACCAGAGCCGTGACTATGACCAGGAGCTGTGGGAGAGGATTCTGGTAGCGATTGCCTGTGTTTGTCTGCATCTATTTGTCCTCGAGCGATAGCTGATGTCTCGCGGCATTGTAACCATGTTCCCGGACAATTGTCGCGTGACTGGCAATGGCCGCGCTCGCCGGGTCCGGCAGAGCAGCCCGCGATACACTTGAGTTGAGACAACTATGTTTGAGAATCTGACAGAAAAGCTGCAGCGCGCCTTTAAACACCTGCGTGGACAGGGCGTGCTGACCGAAGAGAATATTGGCGAGGCACTTCGCGAGATCCGGGTTGCGTTGCTCGAAGCCGATGTGAACCTCAATGTGGTCAAGGAACTGATCGAGCACATCCGCGAAAAGGCTGTTGGAACGGAAGTGCTTACGGCTCTTTCGCCTACGGAACAGGTCATCAAGATTGTTCGCGATGAGCTGGTGGCGCTGCTGGGCAAGGATACGGCGCGATTCAAGTTTTCGTCGAAGCCGCCTACGGTGATTCTGATGGCGGGCTTGCAGGGATCGGGTAAGACGACTACGTCGGGTAAGCTGGCGCTCTGGTTGAAGAAGGGTGGCCATCGTCCGATGCTGGTTTCGGTCGACGTTTATCGCCCGGCGGCGCGCGAGCAGCTCAAGGTGGTGGCCAAGTCCACTGAAACGCGCATTTACGAGGGCGATCTGAAGGGCGAGCAGCCCGGCACGGCCCTTGTTGAAAGGCTGGCCAAAGAGGCTCGCCGTGAAGCCGTCATCATGGGCTGCGACACGCTGATCGTGGATACGGCTGGCCGTCTCGGCATCGATGAAGAGCTGATGCAGGAGATGGAGCGGCTGAAGAAACTTCTGGACCCGCAGGAGATTCTCTTCGTGGCCGACGCCATGACCGGCCAGGATGCGGTCAACTCGGCCCAGGACTTTCATAAGCGGCTGGGGTTGACTGGCGTGGTGTTGACGAAGATGGATGGCGATGCTCGTGGTGGTGCGGCGCTGTCGATTCGCCATGTGACCGGGCAGCCGATCAAGTTCATTGGCGTGGGCGAAAAGCCGGATGCGTTTGAGCCGTTTCATCCGGATCGTATTACCGGGCGCATTCTCGGCATGGGCGACATGATGAGCCTTCTTGAGAAGGCCGAAGGTGTGCTCGATCGCAAGAAAGGCGAGGAGTTCGCCAAAAAGGCGCTGCTCGGCGATGGGTTTTCGCTCGAGGATTTTCGCGACCAGTTGAAGCAGATCAAGAAGCTGGGTTCGATGGAATCGATTCTGAAGATGCTGCCTTCTGTCGGGCCTTTCGCGGGATTGCAACAGGCGTCGAAAAATGTGGACGAGAGCCAGTTCACGCGGCTTGAGGCGATTATCAATTCAATGACCAAGAAGGAGCGGCTGCACGCGGAGATCATCAACGGTTCGCGGCGAAAGCGCATTGCGGCGGGTGCGGGCGTGGATGTGCAGGACGTGAACGCGCTGCTCCGGCAGTATGCGCAGATGAGCAAGATGTTCAAGCAGATGGGCAAAGGCGGCATGGCCAGGCAGATGATGCGTGGCGGCATGGCCGGGATGATGGGTGGCAAGCAGAAGTTTGGGCGGTAGCGAGCCGCCGGTTTTATTGCTCCAATCGAAGTGTAGATGAAATGCAAGAGATGACCACACTGCAGGACCAGCTCGACGAGATTACGGCCAACACCCGCAAGCTGGTGCAGGCGGAGCGGCTGGCTATTGGCGAGCGTGCGGTCGAAGAGTTGTTCGCTAGCGGTATTGAGGAGCGCATTCTGCCTGTTGGCGCGATTGCTCCGGAGTTTGCGTTGCAGGATTCGCATGGCAAGCTGGTGCGGAGCCGCGATCTGTTGTCTGTGGGGCCGCTGGTGATCAAGTTTTTTCGTGGCCGCTGGTGTTCGTACTGCGTGACGGAGCTGGAGACCTGGCGCGACCTCTATTCGCAGATTCGCGAACAGGGCGGTCTGCTGGTGGCCGTCAGCCCTGAGACACAGCGGCAGTCGGACTTTGCCGTGCAGCAACATCGGCTGCCATTTCCGCTGCTGCATGATCCCGAGGCGAAGCTGGCGGAGCAGTTCGGGCTTGTCTACACCGTTCCGGAATATCACCAGAGATATATGAAGTCGATCCTGGTTAACCTGCCCTTTCTCAACGGTGAGGCAAGCTGGCGACTTCCGCTTCCGGCTACGTATGTGATCGGGCGTGATGGCCGCGTGCTCTTTGCGGAGGCGCATGCGGATTTTCGTGTGAGACCCGAGCCGGCGGAAGCACTTGCTGCGACTTTTGAGAACAGAGGCCGATAACCTCGCAGAGTTTTGTTCTCAGATCTGGGGCAAGCACCTAGCGTACTCCTGAAACAGTGCCTGATGCGGTGGGTACGATCTGATATTGCTGCTTAATTACATTCAACTGATATGTGCTGAGGTCGGGATATTTGAGAGTGGCAGGAGCTGCAGGCAATTGCCTGGGTGCCATTAGCCGCCACGCTTCTGGAGCCTGATGCAGATCGTAGCCCGCTTCGTTGAGCAGGGCGAGGGCGATGCGGGCGCGTTGCTGTTGCAATGGGACGAGCACTTTTCTTTCTAGCGGATTAAGGTCCGCTAAATCGGCGATAGCGAACCCTGGGACTACGAGGCCGACTACATCGCTAACCGCCTCGACGCCGAGAAATGTGCGACTGGCACTAGTCAGCCGGACAGCCTGACGTTGCAGGTTGAGCGCTATACCATCGGCAATGATTGCAGCAAGCTGATCGTCGCTCTTGAGACGTTCAATGACCGGTTTGGGAAGCAGGATCATTCCGTCGATGGAACAGATTTCCGAGCGAAGTTTTTCGTTGTCCACAGCATAGAACCGGAACTGAATCTTGGAGGGATGATCGTCGGGAAGCGCCTTCTGGTAGGCGGGAACGACACTCATGCCGATGCGATGTAGGCGCTCCTGTAGCACTGAGTCGTCTATGGCTTTGAATCGACTTTCCGAGTCGCTGTAACGGAGCTTTTGCTTGTGGGCCGGAGGGGTTGCGCGAGGTAACTCAAGAGTGATGTTTCTGAATTCGAGACCTGAAATTGCGATAAATTTGCTTGGTTTTGCGGGCAGGAACGTGGCCTTGGATACAAGAATCGTTCCCTCCTCGTCTTGTGTGCCTTCGTAGTGAATCCACACATTAGTGCCGACGTCGGTGAGCGCATTGAGTTCTTCAGAGAAGGTGAGGTCAGCTGTGGCGGCGATACGAAGTAGATGGCCGTCAGCGCTGAAGACCGGCATAGGGCCATCGGAGACGACCATTTCGATGACGCCCAGGCCCGAGAGCTTCCGGTCCTCGCCTGTATTTCCCGCGTCAGGCGGCACGTCGTTGCCGAATTCGTCTGCAGGGTGCTTGGCCGCGATGTAGCTTTCCGTAGCAAAGCCCGGAAACCGCTGCCCAATGGCCAAAGGGCAAGTCATTGCGACACCGAGAGCAATTGGGGCGCACCATCTGAGTCTCTTAACTGCTGAAGCTGACTGAAGTGGGCACCGAGACGTGGGCATGGCCGCATTCATGAGCAATCACCTGGCACGAGGTCAAGAACAAGGTAGTGAGTACGCAAAGTATATAGCGAGATATGCTTCGCGATCGGATTCTCCTGTCGTACAGGTATCTGATCGAAGGGCTGCTCGCTCTGCAAAAGAGCCGGGAAAAAGAAGGCAACGAACTGCCGTTAGCAGGTTTGACCCTGCCCGGCAGGCCTTGTTACAATCAGATTGCGGGGTGGAGCAGCCCGGTAGCTCGTTGGGCTCATAACCCAAAGGTCGCTGGTTCAAATCCAGCCCCCGCAACCAAAGGATCACCTTACAAATCAATGGCTTAGGAGGCGCAATCTCCTAGGCCATTTTCATTGATAGCTGTTAAGCAGACAAATGGAACGTGATTTTTCTGTTCCGTTTGCTTAAATGCAATTCTTTCGGCGGCTTTCTCGATTTCGGCACCCAAAAGCCGTGCTGCCTCTTGGTTCCGCTTCCATTCCGGTTGCCCCCCGTACACGTCAAGAGTGAATGAGCCGGTCAGGGCATGACCGATTCGTTCTTGAATGGTCTTGAGTGGAACACGAAGAGCATCCATCACCGATACGTTGAAGTGTCTAAAGGCATGAAAACCCGCTGTTGGGATTTCCAGTTCTTTAAGGAACCGCTTCAACTTCCGTTGACGGAACACATTCATATCCCACGGTGTACCATTCGCACTTGTAAACAGGAAGTCATGCCCCTTGGCTTTTTGCCGTGTGATCTGCTCCCAAAGCAACTGGACAAGCTGAGAAGACAATGCCACTGACCGAACCGCATTATCCGTCTTTGGTGCTTGTTCCTTGCCCTGCCAAACTGATTGATTGACGGTCAGACAATCTTCGGCAATATCCGTCAGTTTCAGTCCAGCCAGTTCTCCGGCACGCAACCCAGTCTCAGCCGCCAACCAATAGAAGACCCTTTGCTCCCCTTGGGACGTAGCAATGAGACTTGCCACGTTATCAAGGGTAAAGAATCGGGCTTTCGTCTTTGGTCGTTTCGGCATCTTCGGCTTGGGAAGAACTGCGTCAACGTATTTCTGTGCGAGTGCAGCTTGCCAAATTAGGCTTACCGTCCCCCACATATTACGAATCGTTTTTGGGCTTACACCCTCCGCAGTCAACTGAGCAACTAGACGTTGGAGGTCTCCTGCATCGATTCGACGCATGTCCTGTTTCCCGAATGCTGCGTTTAGTTTCTTCACGTAGCTCTTAGAGGCATTTTGAGTTGAAGGCTTCGAAAGTGACAGGTAATCGCGCTCCCAAATCACGGTGAAGGCTTCAAGGGTTATCGACTTTCGCTCTCTGGCCGGTGCAGCGATGGAAGAATTCACACGGTCAACGAAGGGTTGTAGCAACTTCATTGCTACTCGCTTTCCTATGGTTTGCTCTCCATCCTTAACCGGGCAAAGGACGATCTGTTTGCGAATCCGCTTCTCAACTCCGTAAGAATCGAGGACGTACTCGCAGTAGTTCCCCATCCAAACGGTTCTGGTTTTGTTCTGGTTTACGCTTCCTTGCTGGAATCGTCGTCTAGACACGGTTTCTCCGTTCCGTGCCTTTGAATCAATCGTGCTTTCGATTTTAGCGAAGACGTCGGGGTCTTCAGAGGAGATTCGCTTCTTTCTAGGTTTAACGGCTGTAATGGTTCTCAATCATTGCCATTGGGTGCACTTGTCGCGCTTCACGACTGCGTTTTGCGGCAAACGATCTTCATTCTTTTGATCGCCCGACTTTTACACTCTCATTATACCACATTTTACGTTATAAAGGCAAGATTCTATTACAGTTAACTCGTTGGCAGTAACCGTTCACGTCCCACTTTGACAGCACGGCTCGTCAGGTATCTTGCGACTGTACGCGGCGTATCCATTACGAAGTCATTTCTAAGGCTTTGAATTGTTGGATGGAGCAGGTCTGGCGTTACCCATAAACCGGGACAGGTTATGACAATTTGTCATAATTCCAGCACTTAAATGTCAGAAATATTACTTATTGGTTATCATTAAAAGCTAGGTAGTGGAAAAGCAATTAGGAACAGTAAATATCTGTATTTATTGAAGTTACTATCCAACATATACCACCAAAGTGGTATATGTTTGTTGAGCTATATCGGGGTTCAATACGGCACAGGTAGTTAATCTAATGGTAACGGGGGAAGTAATGACAAATGGAAAAGAGAAAGTTGTAAGCATCGAGGCGGGAATCGGTAAGACGAACCAACGGATCAATAACCGGGCGGTGGACCTTACACCAGAAATTTACGCTGCGCTGGAGAAGGTGGCATTCGTGCTGACGGGCGATAGATCGGCTGAGAAGATTCAGAAATTCTCCATGGCGATTTTATGGGAATGGCTGAACGAAGAAGGCGATCTCCGGCTGGACTATATCCATCATTCTGAGCGTAAGGACAAGGCAACGATAGCAGCGAAGCGAAGACTTCAAGAGATGGAGCCAATGGGCTGGCCTGCGGGCAAGAAGTTGGTGGGCTAACGCGGTATGGTGTTGCCAATAAGCGAGAGCCTGTCAAGAGGTGGGCTCTCGCTTCCTCTTTTGCGGAGGCAGGTCCCTTTCTATTTGAGGGTAGAAAAGATGTCAGCCTGACTCACTCTGAGGAGGGGAGAGTATCCGCCGTCAGGCCGACTGAGGAGTGGGGTGCGGAGTTTTGGGTGAATAATTAAGAAGTGGCTGTGCTCGTAGGTTTTGAATCGTCCGAATGAGTGTTGGGAACAGGGTAAGTTTCGTTGATACTTGCGTCCGTAACAAGTTTTTCTTCACCGCCCAGCAGAGTTCGAATCTTCGACTGAAGCCCTTCGCGGAGTCTCGAAATCTCTACGGTCAGTTGGCCGATAAGTTGAAGGTCTACTGCATCGTCCCGATCAATGTTTTGAAGCTCCTGCGTTAGCTCTGCGTCTTTCAACGGGTCTAGCTGTTGTTTCTGTGCTGCAATGGCTACATCTCGATCGATGGTGACGATTTCCATGGGTTTACGCATGTGCTACAAGCCCCCTATTCTGGTCAATCGCCCAAGAGACATATTGCGCACTTTGAAAATTCTCTTGTACTCGTCCGCTGTTAGACGATCCACCTCCCACGGCGTGTATTCGCGCATACGTCCAGTGGACAAGTCCAGACCCATTAGCTTCTCCTGTTGCGGAGGGGCTTGGGGTGCTATCAAGGGTGTGGGTTCGGGTTCCTCTACAGCACGTTCTAATAGACCGAATGAGTCAAGCCGTTTCCAAGCACGTTTGAAACTCTCAACGCTGGGCAAGGTCACGCCGTTTGCTGCTAGATAGTCCATCATTCTTGCTTGATTGACAGAAGAGCGGAAGAAATCGCTGTTCTCCTGAACGAACGAGGCCGCCTGAGCCTCAACCCACGCACTTACCTCGTTATTTGGTAGAGTGAAAGCGTCGTACGCTTCATCTGGTCTAAAGCCGGGATCGGGTTCCCCATTTTCGATTGCCGCTATGACTCTATCTCGTTCTGCGCGAGCCAGCTTTGTGGTAGTTTCTTGGAAGACTTTTTCTGCATCGCGTAACGGTTTGAGGCGGCCTAGCTCCTCTTCGCGTACGAACTCCAAGTACTCGCGACGACTCATTGCTGCCCCCGTTGTGCAATGCTCTCGATACAGGACAAATGTTGCCGCGAACTTCAGTTGTCAAAGCACACCATTCGTTCAGGCTAAGCAAATCGAGTGAATCGCCAATTTGAACGCCGAACTTCAAACAATCTTGCATCGCGGGCACATACGATTCCTCGGGTGTCAGAGTCTTCGCCTCTGGCATAGGAGGTGCAGGCTTAGGCTCTTGCGGCCCGTACTTCCTACGCATTTCCGACTCGAACCTTCGCTCATCTTCTTGGCGCTCTCGCTGCTTCGCTTCCCGGTGTTGCTGCCGCTCCTGCTCAGCCACGTTTATTCGTCCCATGCGGCAAACCTGATTTCGACAGGGGGCGGGTTCATTCGTTTCAAAACAGCGAGCGAGCAATGCGTGACGCTCTCGCCATTCGCTTTTGCATTTTCGACATTGCACGTACCAAGTTAACTCAGGCACTCGCCCAGCCAATTGTTTGACAAAGACGTGACCAAGTTCCTTGCCGGTTAGATTTAAAAAAGTTGCAAAACTCATAAAACATCTCCTCAATATTCCTAAATGTCTGAGTACCCGCTAGTAATTGCTGTAGACCGGCAACGCGCCTGTGAATAGCAGACGGCCCTCTTTTGTGTCGCGGTCTTCGAGGCCGATGTGTCCGCAGTTTTTGGGAAGGAGCCCAGCGGTTCGGTAATGACCACAGGCCAAGAGGACTGCAAAGTTACTCTCTTGGCAAATCACCGCCTTTGGCTCACCAACGCAGACTTCGCAAAGCATCCGCGTCCGTGACCAATTCCCTAAGTGCAAACGGTTCGAACTGAGATTAAGATTGTTGCCCTGATTGTTTTGGTCTCTAATCATCGCGGCAACCTTTGTTTGATCCCGCGACGAAAGTAAAGCTTAGGAGATAGCCTTCTGTTGTAGAACTCAAGTCCGACAGTCTGCCAAACGTCTGTTTTGACGCCTAACGACAGGTCACTTGAAGTGTTCGGCAAACACGCCTGTTCGCGCATGAGTTGAATGCACGCTTCCTGATGTGATGGGTTGTTTCTGAGTGCGTGATTTGTTGCGGCTTCCACGTCTGAGACAAATTCGCAAAGTAGATATAGGTTGATAGGACGCTTATCTATATCGAAACTGCTGGCTGATGGGGTTGGATTATTAAGTCGCTCTCTGGCGTCGAGGTAACTGGCAACTATGATTTCGAACAATTGTTGCAAATCACCACTATGGTTTTTGTGTCTGCGTTTGTTATTTCGCAATTTCTCCTCATGTGGATTGGGTTCACAAGCGTGTGAAACACACAAATACCGGTCCCCGGTGCGGAACAATCTTTAGGCGTACGTTGTACGCAAGGCGTTTGCGTTTGCGTTGATTCCTGATCTCTGTCAAGTTGCATCGTGGCAACGCCCGTCCCATATGTGCCGTATATGCGTCCCAGCCGGGTCATTGTAGGCCCGTGCTGCTCGTTGTGTTGCTTGGATGGCCTACGCCATACCTACTTTTGTCGTAGCGAGTTTATCAGCGTATTTTGTACCGCAACACAATGACGGGCAGGCTCAGGACTAGCTTTGTCGTGGCCCGCGTAGTATTCCTCTGTCTTTGTGTGGGTACTTCATGCACTGGGTTCCTCTGGCAGCCGTCCGGGTGTTTATTGAACCCGATGGCCTTGTGCTCTAATCGACTGCGCTAGGAATGCGGGAATTCTATGTCCCCGTATACTTAAGAGCGTGAAAAGCGAAAGCATCGTAAAAAACTACGCGCTCTTTTTACGATGTTTTCGCTTTTGTCGCCTGTTCGCCTTGTCCTCGTCATCGCCGACCGTGGACGCGTTGCAGTGGTCCGGTTCTAGCTCGTCAAACCGCATCGAGTCGAGTTCCATCTGCGATAACGTTTCGCAACCGCGACTGCACAGGCTGATACGAAAGGTTGCAACGAGTTCGTAACGGCGTTTTCGTTTCTTGACGTGATATCGCCAGACGTGTGTTTCCACAAGCTTTTTAAGCCGCCATTTGAGGGTTGCGCTTCCCTCTTGAGCTAAGCTGTCCGCGTGTTTGAAAACTAAAAGCATTACTTCGGACGCGATGTCCATTGGCTCAACTGCCCAATCTTCCGACTTGTGTTTTGCCAGAGCATATCGAGCAGTGTTTATGATGAGGTCGAGGTGCTTCTCGAAGACCATCTGAACAAAGGTGTGTCGCCTCTGCTCCGCTTTGAATTGGTTTTCTAGGCTGTCGCTATATTGAGAGTCGCATACTGCATTTGAATAATTCCTGCTTTTCATTGCTCCTTGTACATTCAACTACTCGTATTTACTTGACCTCTGAGGCAACTTCGTCGAGAAAGTCCATATAGCTTGCTGGGGCCTGCTCGAACCATTCAAGGCTGAGGTCAAGGAAGATTTCCCCACGCTCCGTCGTATATGGGCTCTTTGATATGGCCTCAAGTTCGTTGCGGATTGCCGTGCAACGAACTGTCAACGAAGGTTCTGTGTTGATGGTGGCTTCATGGCTATTGGTGTTGATGAGGATTCGATTTGTCATTTGTTCTCTCCTGTACTGGTGAAACTACGCCGTTATGCTGCTGTTTCCAACGGCGGCGGGTATAGGTATTCCTGCCCTTTGTTGCTTTGCAATCCGGTTCATGACCGCACTTGCAAACTTTATCCGGTGATCGTCAGTCATCGGTCCTTGTCTGTTCTTTGAGGCGAGTTGCACGATGGCGTACCGGACGACAGTAGGCGGGTGCACTGTCAACCAGATTTCAAATTGCAAATCATCTGGCAAAGTAGTCCCCGGCATGAGACGTACCCAAACCGCTTTTAGTTTTTCCGTTTCTTTCGTGTCATGTTCATGCCACATCGACATATCGGTTCTCCCTTCTCCACTGTCCCTTTAGGCTCACTTGTCGCATTACAACATCAGGCTTTGATACCTGCTCCCCTGTCTGCGCGTCGTAATACAGACCGTCACTCGTCTGGATTCCGCATTCTTCAAGAGTTGGCATGGGAATGATGCGGCGGACGCATGACGGTACTGACGTAGGAACCGCGTCAGGTAACGCCTCAGGAAGTGCATCACCAGACGCATCATTACAAGCCTCACCAAATGCATCGGCCCTGTCATGAGTAGGGCACTGTTCGTGCTTCATTTCCTGCCTCAATAAATGCATCTCTTCATGCCTCAGAGAAAGCCTCTCGGAAAGCTCCGTCTTATTAATAGTTATTAGGACGTTGTCTGTGTCCTTTTTCTTGTCTTTGTTTTTGTCCTTGTTGTTACTGTGACCGGTGTCAAGGAGGGTCTCATGGAGGGTCTCATGACCGGTGTCATGCCCCTTGTCGTGGAGAGTGTCAAGACCGCCTTTCACGTACCTGATGCCCTTACTATCATTAGTTTCAAAGACTTGCGAACAATCCGTCATGCACCCCTTGTTGCGCCCTTGGCTGCATTCGTACCCATGAACCCAATACCGATAGGCTCTCTTGCTGTGGGGCACGATCTCTCTCCAAATGAAGCCCTTCTTTTGTAGGGACAGCAGTACATCTCTAGCGGACTTGCGGGTTATCCCAGATAAGAACGTGGGCAAGGTATTGGCATTGATTGTGCCGCTTCCGGTCTTTGAATCTGCAAGCAGGGTAAGAGTGGTCCACGCTGCAAATTCAAGCGGCGTCATCCCACCGGTAGACGTGTGTTCAAGGACTGTTCGAGGTATGGCAACCCAGCCGTTGAATGTCATTTGGATGCCTCGCCGTGGGAGTGTTGCTCGCCGGTCTCCTGCAAGAGCTTCTTTGCGATAGCGGGATGCGCCTGCGCAAGCCTACGGATACCGTTCAAAGCTACGCGGCGTTTGTGCTGAGGTGTTTTCCCGGCGTCAACTTCTTGCTTGGTTATGAAACGGGCAGGGTCGTTTGCGACGGCGATGTGTCTGAGGAGTGCTGCTTTGATTTCCTGCTCAGATTTGGGTTTGCGTGGAGCAAACTTTGCGATGAACATGTCCACGTCAGATTTGGTTTTGTGCTTCACTGTGAGTCTCCTAATAGGCTTTCCTAGAAGTAACGCAATACGGCTGGGCGCACGGAGGCGCGTTGGGAATGACAGAGATGCGGACGCAAATGCGTCGGTCCCATGCAAGGGTGTAAATCAGTTGGTAGTATTCACCGTGTGACGCTCGGCAGCGTGGCCGCTCATGGCGGTTCGGAGCTTATGTGGTGCTTAGATAGCTTTTTATGACTGCTGTTATTGTACTACAAGCAATGCCATTTCGTCAATGATGACGCGGGTTTGACGCGGGTGCAAATAAGTCTTACCGGTAATTGGTTTATAGCAATAAACACTAACTCTGGGTCAGCCGTCACTCCCACACGTCTTCGACGACATCAGGTCGGGGTCGCTTCACGAGAACGTCTACACTCCTGCGATAGCGGTCATACTGCGGACGCGTAGCATGGGCTGGCAACACCCGGTCAAGAAGGCTCTGGCAGTGTTCATTTCTCAATCCACTCCGCTCCGGTAGAAGGCTCTGTACAACATGAACCGCTGCGAGTCTAAGGTGTCTTGGTATCGACTCATTTACCACAATGGCAAGCTGCTCTTGAAGTTCTGCCGTTGTTTCAAGCATCGCTATCTCCTGCATCAGCCAGCAACGCAGCCCATATGTCATGGGTGTTGTCTTGCGTATCCGGCTCTGATGTTGTCTGCGCTTGAACCTCTGCATTAAAAGCAGCAAGAGCTTCTTGCTGCCCGGTGCGCTTGAGGTATTGGCGACGATTCTTGGCCGCTTTTTTCTCTCTGGCTTCAAACAGCTTTTGTGTGATGGCCTGCCTCGCTAACGCTAGCCGTGCAACCACCTTCGATGGTAGGGCTGGGTCTAAGGCACTTGGTAGCAGAACTCCGTTTACGGAGGCGAGTACGCGGGCAGCCTCAAGCCTCTCCAATCGTGACGCTTTAGGGTCTTCCAATATGCCTACCATAGAACGGCTAATCAACTTCAGGTCTCTAATCAATTTAGTCTCCATTTGTTTAGTACAGGGGCGTATTTCAACCCAGCATTCATTTGATAGGAAGGCCGGTTAAGCCCCTACATCTACTAAAGAGCGCAAGATTGCTGACTATGACAAATAACTTGAAAGAGAGCCTGTACCCGGCATGAGGCAACAGGGAGACTAGCCCCATATCGGGTACGTCGTACGCTCCTACAGCGTGCTAGCAGCCGGTTAACTATATGGGACCCAGAGAGAGGGGACCCATCCTGTCCTGACTATGGGGTATACCTGTCCTGCTTCTAGCCGGGTCCGCAGTCGCAGGCAGCGGCGGGGTACGGGGGCGTCCGTGCCGGTGGCCGACTTTGCGAAAAAAGGACCCGTTTGGGCTTAAAACACAAACCTACGTGTAAGCGTTCAGCCTGATTAGGGAAAACGATTCAACCGTGAGGTCCTAGGGCCGGGGCACCGCAAGACCGCTGTAAGGCGGATAGCTGACAGCATCGCCGCCTTGCCGTCCGTGGTTCGATTGCGCAGGGCTATACGCTAGGAAGCCGCCCAGACGGACTAGAAGGCTTGTAGATGTCCAGCGTCGTATTGTTTGCATAACCTCTGAACTGTTCCGATGGCAAGTCCGAGTTCTGTCGCGATAGCTCTGATCGACTTGCGCTTCTCACGTAGCTTGTACAACTCTTTGGTGAGTTTGTAGTTGTCCTCAGTCTTTGGGCGGCCACCAATCCGACCTTGAGAACGTGCGCGTTGCAAGCCCGCAATTGTGCGTTCGCTAATCCTGACGTGCTCTTGCTTCGCAACGGCTGCAAGGATACCGATGACGGCTTCTTTAAATATCCCGGTGCTATCAAGGTATTGTTCGGTAAAGCTCCGATAGTTCACGCCGTAGCTGTTCAGCCGTTGTAGATGATTTAGGGTTGCAACCGTTCCCTCTCTGCTGAGTCTGTCCAAACTCCAGAACAGCAGGACATCGAACTCTCGGCGGGATGCCGCTGCGAACATCTTCTGGAATTGGTCCCTGTCGCTACGCTTGCCGGTTACCCGATCGATATGCTCAACCGTGATAGTCCAGCCCTGAGAGGCGGCAAAGGTCCGAAGCTGTATTAGCTGGTTCTCGGTATCTTGTCCCTTGTCTTTCGTTGAAACTCTGGCGTAGAGTGCTGCTCTCATGTCATCCTCCATCTGCGTACATCGTACCATTAAACGAACGTTATATGAACACACAAAACAGCTTCTCAAAATGCACGCCAATCATTGATTGAAAACACCCCGTTTTTTAGTACAGGACAAGTGACAAGGCTAAGCAGAATTGGCGGGGTGGGACGCGTCCGATGCTATGGACCGAAGGAAGACGGACTGGGCGAGGATTGACGCGGCGTCGGACACCGTGAGGCATCGTAAGTTACTAAATAGTAAACACTTACTTTAAAATCATACTTTGTGATCTGGTACTTGGTACTCGGTTCCCGGACAGGGAATGGGCTGGGCTAGGAGGCGCACCTTACAGACACCACAATCACGCCTGCCTAATGTCCCCGATGTACCAGCCAAACTATCCCCAGAATCACAGCCCATCCCGCCCCTGCCATTATGCCTGCAATCCTGCCAATGGCCTGCATTGGTTTCTTTTCGATGTCCAAGTAGGGTAGTAGCCTGATCCAGAGCGGACGGACTGAGTGGGCGATTTTGATGAAGAAGATTGAGAACACATACAGCCAAAGCCACAAAGATGTGAAAAAGGCACTATAGAAGAAGATACTCAGGGGATGTCGAAACATCAGTGTGTTATTCAGGTCAACATTTCCTCTCAGCAGTGAACCTAAGAGGTCAAAAGGTTGCTCAAACACTGACGAGGCATCGTGTGCGGATGAATAAAACAAGATAAGAACTGAAATCCCAAAGAAAAAAGCTAAGCCCAACAAGACGGACGCAGCGGAGATAAGCGTTGTCCACAGTGTATCTGCCAACAGAGCTAGGCATATGGCGACGGGATGCGGTATTTTCTCGATTACTTTCACAATAAATCTGGTCAGAAGAAGTGAGACAAAGTCCGGCAGAACGTTTGCTAAGAAGGCTCCCAGCAGCAGGCTTTTTAATAGGAAGTCCAACGAATCGGTTGGTCTGTATCCACTGCTAAAACGAAAATAGATTATGGCCACAACGCAAGTCGCGATTATGGAAGAAATGCAAGAACGGAAGAAGAATTTGAGAGACCATGGCCGTTTGCCATAAATGTTATCGATCAATAATGGGAAAACTGAACCCCAAGAATCGATCCGCTCATCAGTCGGAACATCGGCCATGTAATACCAAAGTGCAACCCGGCTCTCATCGCTAATCAGTCCGTCAAACCAGTCGAACATTTTTGCAACACCTGTGGCCACAGCTACTACCGAAGCGGCGTCTGTCCAAGGTGTCCAAGTAGACAGATTGGTTGGGAAGACCATCGCAAGGAAGGGTAGCACGGCAGAGGACGCGAACCCATTTTAAAAAGGAGGCACTGTCTCAGATACCCTTTTCAACAGCACATCAATAGTGGGCCAGTCACCCAAAGCCACCTTGTCCTCTGGGCGGTCCAATCAATCCAATCTGATAAGGTATCCAGAAGCAAACGCCTCGGCCAATTGAATTGTTTAGATAACACCAAAATGGGATTACCTTGGAGCTATTCAAAAGGCGAAACTTAATCTGGTTCTCTATAAAATCTAACGGAGTATTCGGCATGGGGTGGATTTTCCGCCAGTCCTTTCAGGTTATCCCCGGACTCAGAATCAATCTTTCTAAGAGTGGCCTCAGTGCCAGCATTGGAGGTTCGCCTCTTACCTTGAACGTGGGGCCTCGTGGCGTCACAGGAACAGCGTCCATTCCCGGCACTGGCATCTCTTACCGTCATCACTTTGAAACGCCTGCGGATGGCAGGTCCTCAGAACCGTCCTCTCTATCTCTTTTCCCCTCCGATCCCGGATTCACGTCCCCATCAAATTTCGTTCCCACAAATACTGCACCCATCGAAGTAATCCATAGCGCCAGCACAGAGCTACTGACAAGCGCTACTTTCAAAGACCTCAAGAAACTCATCCAAACAGCCTTTGAGGAGCATGAGGACATCTCTCGCCAATTGGACACCGCAAGGGACGACAAGATCACCGCAGTAGGCAGGTTAGAGTCTTGGGAAAATGGCTTTCTGCTGAAGCGTCTATTCAAGAAGGCCTTTGCTAAGCGCAAAGAGGCAGCAGAAACAGAAACAGCGAAGGTGAATGAGCTAGAAGAACAGTTGCGTCTGACGACGATTGCGGCCAATATCGAAGTTGAAAAAGAACAGGCTGATCTGTACTACCGTCTGCGAGATGAATTCGACGCTCTGCGAGAAAGCGCGGCGATATGGGACGTAAAGACCCGTCAAGCAACAGACAAATTCCACGAACGCACGACTGCAAACTCACGAATCGATCGTGAGCGGGTCAGGTTTGCTTTGGATAGCTGCGACCTGATCCAGTGGGACGAACGGGTTCCTCATCTCAAGAATGCAAAGGGTGGAGACTTCTACCTGTATCCGGGATTCATTCTCTACCGTGCTGCAAGAGAAGCTTTTTCTGTAATCGAGTATCACGATGTCAAAGGGCAGGCCATACCTATCTCGTTTCAGGAAGAAGATGGGGTCCCCTCTGACTCCAAGGTGATCGGGCATACATGGGCCAAGGCGAATAAAGACGGTAGCCGGGACAAACGCTTTGTTAACAACTATCAGATACCCATCGTGCAGTACGGAAGCGTTACGCTCAAGAGCCAGAACGGACTATGGGAAGAGTTTCACTTTTCAAACCCTGACAGGATGGCGAGGTTCTTGGCTGCGTTAAATGCGTTCACCTCATCGTTCGATGCGATCGCAGGGTAAGCGGTGAAGAAATGACCAGACGAGTTAAGAGGGCAGAAATCAGGCTGTTGAGCTTCGTAATTGTCATAGCCCTAATTGTCGGGGCAACATCAAAGATTCTTGACGCCACAGGAATAATAACTCCAGTCGTCATCGTCAGCGTGATCTTTATTGGAGTCGTCTGGTACAAACACAGTCAAAGACAAAAGCGCATTGCCTATTTGCTTGGTAAGTACGGAAATGAACGGGTTGTGGAGTTGATTCTCCAACGGCGCTTTTGGCAAGGACAGACTTCGGAACAATTAATGGACTCGCTGGGAAGCCCTAGAGGTATCGATAGGAAGTCAATGGCTACCCGGAGGCGTGAGGTATGGAAGTACAACCCGCGTGGCGTAAACCGATTTGGCTTGCGGATCACTTTGGATAATGACATCGTTGCAAATTGGGATCAGAAGCAGTGATGCCTGATCAATAGTTGATGAAAGCTGAGGTCTTACGCCATCGACATGAAAGAACTGCCCTTCGATCCATACGACTTCTTTGGATATATTGCCTCCGGTCTGGTGATAGTTGTCCTGTTGCAAATCACGCTTGGATTTCCCAAGGTTATAGGGGCGGAGCTGAAACCTTTCGACATCGCCGTGACCGTCTTGGGCGTTTACATTGCTGGTCAGATAATTGCTGGACCAGCGAAGTTTGCACTTGAAGATTTCTTTGTCCATTGGTTACTAGGCAATCCGACCAAGAATTTACTGAGGGCAAATACCCCGAAATTCGGCAAATGGGTGTTTCCGGGGTTCTACAAACCGCTCCCAGCTTCCATTCGCGCAAGGATCGCCGCCAAAGTCAACTCTATGGGTCTACCAGAGCATGACTCCGAAGGACTCTTTCTAAGAGTGCGTTTTAGCCCTGAGATTCTTTGCAACGAAGCTCTGATGGGCCGAATCAACAAGTTTCGCGACTTGTTTGGTTTCAGCCGAAACGTTTCGTTCAGCCTAATAATCGCCGCGCTTTGCCTTTTCGGTGCAGGTCGCATTAAAGGCGATCTATCACTTATCCACTACGGTCTTATCGCTCTGATAGCTGGTGTACTCCTTCTGTATCGCTTCTTGAAGTTCTATCGGCTGTATTCTTATGAACTCCTGAACACGTTCGCTTGTATGGGCGAGAAAGGCAAGGAATGATGTTTACGTTTACCTTGTTCGACGTAGGTCATGGATTCTGCGCTTATGCGAAAACTCCGGGTGGTTCGGACATACTTTTTGACTGTGGGTACGACAATGAAATTCAGTTCTACCCATCTACCTACTTTTCAGACCGGAAAATTACGAGAATTCACAATTTGACGCTTAGCCATTTCGATCAAGATCACGTTGCAACCCTCGATTTGCTGCGAGAGGACATCCATTTCGACGGGCTATCACGCAACAAATCGATTCCTCCGCACATCGTTCGTAGGGAAAAGGAAAAGCAAGGGACTGTATTTAGCGGTATGGAAAGTGCTATCGAAATGCACTCCAATTGGACTCACCCCTTAACGGTTGCCCCGAACTACGGAGGAGTGAAGGTCAAACGATTTTACAACGAGTATCCTGCATTTACGGACATGAATAACCTTAGCGTCGTAACTTTTCTTGAGTACGAAGGTTGCGGGGTTGTTGTCCCCGGAGACTTGGAGTGTGTCGGATGGGAAGCGCTCCTGAAAAAACCTGCATTCTGCAAATGTTTAGAAGAAACCACATATTTTATTGCCTCCCATCACGGTAGAAATGCAGGCTACTGCGAAGAAGTATTCGACCATTGCCAGCCTCTCCTGATTTTGTTATCGGACAAAAAGCTAGTTCACGATACACAAGAACACGACTATACAAAGCACGCTAGGGGTATCCCGGACTCGCATGGCGGCACCCGAAGGGTATTGACAACGAGGAATGATGGCCATATTCGCATCGAAAAGCCTTCTGGGCAATCAGTCCGCGTGACCTACAACTATCAACTAAATTGAGTCCGTTGCTGACTGGCATGTCTTCCTTAGTTGTTTCCATGTTCAACACGCTGCACCTGAGGCAGGAGGATAAGAATGGCTGATCCGACCACCGAAGACGACTTTCAGATGACAGCATTCACTGAGCAAATTTTCCGTTCCGTTGTACTGTTCTATTCGGTGCCGAATGACAAGGAACTCGTTGTTGGAAGCGGTGTCCTCCTAAGCTACAAGGGGCAGAAGTATCTTGTCTCTGCGTTTCACAACTTCGGATTAGATGACCAAGGTTTACCCGAGGTCGTTCACGCATGGAACGCTGCGAGATTCAAGCTTACAGATGGTAAACCACTCAGTTTTGAAGACAATTCGAAAATTCCTGCGCACCGCATGAGTATCGACAGAGGCATTCCGCTCACTGTATCCGATCCTGATCAGGTCAAAATAGACAAGCCACATGATTTGGTTGCGGTACGACTCTCGGCAACGGGTAAACAATACGACGCAGTTCATTTCGTTGACCTTGATACTGAAGCCTTCAACGGAGAACTTCAGAAGGACATGGACTTGGTAATTGTGGGAAATCCGTTTAGCGGCGTGGTTCCTATCAGTAACGGCCAGAAAGCCTTAGTCGCTCACCTCGACCATGTTTTGTATGACCCGACGATTGATACCAGCCGCGTCGCATCCCGCTATTTGTCGCCAGACTATATGTTTATGCCGTTCTCGTTACATAAGGAAAGCGTCCTCCCGGCAGGCTTCAGTGGTGCTGGTGTTTTCACTCATGTGCCACCGCCGGATGATGGAGTTTGGGTTGCGGGTTCGCGAGTTGTGGGAGTTGTCCTTCGTCATTTCGAACGACAACAGATGCTGCTAGTGGTTCGAACCGAAACGATAATCAAGTTCCTACAAGAGACATCACAATGAGTCCAGTCCATCGAACCAGTCAACGCCTTCGCAACCCCTACTGCGGCCGCAACGACGAACGTGCTCGCTATCCACGGGGTCCATTGGGATAAATTGGCGAGGAAATTCATGCAGAGAAGGGTAACATCGATGGACTGGCGAGCGGCAAAAGGAGCGCTAGACCCTGAGACGCTCAGAACGCTGGCTTGGACTTTCGGGCTAACGATGGCGGAGCTATTAAAGAGAGTATAGGAACCGAAGTAGACCAATTCGAGGTCCACACTACAGTTCTGTAGGAACGACCTAGGTAACTCAAAATGCCCTAGTGGGACAGATTTGGATGTCGTTTCAGAACCGAAAAGAAGTTACAATCTCCTCAAACACTCGCTAAGAAAAGCCACGACCCAAATATTGAGGTTGCCATGAACTTCGAAATCGAATTCTTGCCGGTGGGCGAGAAAACAAAGGCTGGTGATGCCATTGTCATTAAATATGAGACAGGCCCCGGCTACTTCCAACTCCTGTTGATCGATGGCGGTAGTGCCGAGTCCGGTAAGAAAGTGATCGAGCACGTTAAGAAGCACTATGGCCAAAATGCGTTTTTCAACCATGCGATCCTCACGCACTGCGATGTAGACCATGCGTGTGGATTTCGAGAAATTGTCGAAGGAATTCGGGTAGACAAGGTATGGATGCATCTGCCTTGGATGGCCGCAGGCGGAGCGCTTCCCTACTTCGCAGACAAGAAAATGACTGCTCAAGCGTTGGAAAGCAAGATTAGGGCTGAGTACGATTTGATCGATGATATTTACCGGATCGCCACAGAAAAGAAAATTGTGGTTGAGCACCCCTTTGCGGGTGCAAAAATTGGTCCTTTTACTGTCCTTTCGCCGGAGAAAGAACTTTACGAGGTCCTCCTTCCGCAATTTGACCGAACACCAGAAGCGGATCAGAAAGCGCTCGAAGCATTCGGCATTTGGATTGGTAAGTCGCCAAGTCTAATCGCGAGAATGATGGATAAAGCTGTCGCTAAGTCCGAGAAATGGATTAATGAGACATGGGAAAACGAACGCTTGAAAGAAGGCGGTAAGACCAGTGCTACCAACGAAAGCAGTGTTGTCATGTGCGCAGATTTTGGAAATGGCGAGCGTGTTTTGCTCACCGGAGACGCAGGACACTGGGCGCTGATGCTATCGGCTGCAAAGGCGAAAGACCAAGGATTTCCCCTCCAAAAGTTCTCTTTCGTGCAAATTCCCCATCACGGGAGTCGTAGCAATGTCGGACCTGCGATTTTGAACCTCATCATTGGGCCTATCTTGCCGAAAGGAAGTCCGCAAAAGTTTTCTGCATATGTGTCCGCTCCAATGGATGACGAACACCACCCCAGAAAGATGGTCCTCAATGCCTTTGTTCGCCGGGGAGGGGGAGTAATCGCGACTCAGGGAACGGCGAAGTGCTATACAGTCGGCTATTCGTTCAAGGAGGGCTATTCCGGCGTAAAACCGATGCCTTTCGCAAGTCAGGTTGAAGACTATGACTGAGCCTTCGTACGGAGCAGGCGGAGCACTTGACTTCTTCAAGCTGGTTACCAATGCTTACGAACGCAAAGCAAGGCTGTATCCGGCTCTGCTCCTCTTCATGCCCGTGGCGATTGTCGCGGGTTGTGGCATCGCTACAGACCTTTAAGATCAAGGTGATCATAGGAATTATTACGGGATGCGGTGGACTGCTCCTCTTGGCACAAGTTGCCCGCGATCCCGGAAAGCGTAAGGAACCATTGCTCTTCGAAAAGTGGGGAGGAATGCCATCCGTCACTATATTTCGTCACTACGATGGCTGTCTCGACAAAATCACCAAGGCCCGGTATCACCGGACCCTCGCATCCCTCGTTCCAGAGGCCAAGGCCCCAACACCAGCAGAAGAGTCGGCGGACGCATCGGCTTGTGACCAGATTTACAAGGCGTGGTCCACTTACATACGCACTAATACACGCGATATCAAGACGTATAGCCTTCTTTTTGACGAGAACATCAATTACGGCTACCGCAGGAACGTGTATGGTCTGAGGCCAATTGGAATCACGATTACCGCCTTGTCCTCATTGGGCGCATTCATTTGGTTGTACCTTCGGGCCAAGGCGACTGGACAAGTCCCGCCTGAGCTGGTGGGAGCTGAAATCGCTACTCTGCTCTTGCTGCTCCTCTGGATGTTCTATTTCACGTCGGATTGGGTACGGCTTGCCGCGACTGCATACGCGGAGCGTTTAGCGGAGTGCTGCGAAAAGCTCGGAACCCACAAACCCATTACCGCGAAGAAAGCACCCAAACCTCCAAAGAAAGCTTGATCGGGCCTATTAACAAATGAATCTGAATTAAGAAATAGGCGTTGACGGCTGATACGGTCAGAGATAGATTCGTACCAATCCCCGGTCTGCGGACCTTTACTGACCCTCGCCTAACGGCGAGGGCTTCTTCTTTTGGAGTGGCTGATGGTTCGAAAACAGAAAGCGTCAATCCTCAGTGAGGATGAGCATCTCTGGTGCGGTTTCATCATTGACCTTGACGTAACGGAGACATTGCCACTTTTCAGACGGGCACACATCACCGCCTATCCGACCGATCCTGAAACAGTCCACGAGAGTTGGTTGGAAAATCGGACTGTTGTCACCAACAACGAAAAGGACTTCATACGCTATTCGTTGGAGCACTCGAAAAGGGATTCTGGTCCGGTTTGTCAGGACTGCTGGGGGTTACTCATTGTTCCAGCCGACGCCATTACGCGAGGGCGGGTGATAGTAAAGGCCAAGAACGGGGTGACGATTGCCGGGCGGCTGGTGCCGTGGCGGGTGATTGGCTACGCAAACCTCTGCGTGACCCTTCACACAGATGGAGGGGTTAGTGTTCGCCGATTACGGCGCTGTGCATGGTGTGAGAGGAACGCCCCGATTGAAGAGCAGTGGTACAAAGACCTGCCAGTCATTGAAGGCAAGAAGAAGGACAGGAACGCGAAGTTTAAGAATTTCAAAGACCTTCACAAAGAAGATGGGTAGCCGGGGCTTGTCTTCTCGATTTGTCTGAAAGCGCGATAGACTGTTTGGCAATACTCTTCATTATCAATTCATCTCCACGGGGGGAAGTGTGCGAGTTCGATTATTGGTTTTGCTCTTGACCGGATTTGGCCCCTTTGCCTTGGGTCAGAACCACGTTCCCCCGAGCATATTTCCTCAGACTCCCACGCAACCACCAGCGTCACTACCAGACGGCTGTTCGGCGTCCCTGATCGCGAATCTGGGCATTGTCCAAGGCACGGATTCCTACCTCTTCATGCGTAGAGAAATTGAGGCATTGAGGTTGGGACATGAGGCATCGCAAGAGCTACAGGCTGCGCTGAAAGGCTCATCAGACACAACAGGGAATAGTGCAATTGAAATGCATCAACTAGTCCAACTGATAACTGGGCTTACGGACGCACAGAACACCTACCTGTGCGGTTCGTTCCTACTTGGGGCGCTGCCTGCTAAGGATGACGAGCATGAAGTAGCCAAGAAGATGCTGATTTCAGTTTTGAACCGAATGGCCCTAAATACGTGGATGCTTGACGAGCAGATGCAGAAAATTGCGACTGACCTGCAAACTTCTAAGGCCAACCCTACTGTCGAGACCGCTGAAGTTATCTCATCTCTTCTTGAGAACCGGAAGGCGGCAGGAACGGATTTGATTGATGCAGCCGTCATGTCAGGCTTGCTCACCATCTACACGGGTGACCCGAACGCAAAGACAACGGAGTATGTAGCGGTCAGTTGTAGCGAACGAGACACCTTACTCGGAAAGCTCTCACCTCTTTCCAAAGAGGTGGCAGTGGACGAATTCACGAGGAGTGCCGGTCTCCTATTTGAGTTCTTTCAAGGGCACAAATGCCGTACATAATGGTTCATTGGACGCGGTTCTCCACGAACAAGGCGATCCGGAAACAGGCGGCAAGGGTGTAGGGAGAGAGTGGAGGGAATGAAGCGGGCAGAATAGGGGATAAGCAGACAAACTCAGGCTGTTCGTACCGCCTTGATTTGATAGCTATTAAGCAACCAGAATCGGTTATGGACAGTCAAAATGGGAATCTTAGCGATTGATTCAAAAGCACTTAGGTTGTATTTCCTCTTCTCATAACCCAAAGGTCGCTGGTTCAAATCCAGTCCCCGCAACCAATCAGTCAGTTAAAACTAATAAGTTACCATCTCACAGATGGTGAGTCGTAATATCGCAACAATATAATCACTTACATCGTAGGTTCAGATCGATACCTGCAACCATTGGTTCTCGATCGCTTTTGCCCGTATTCCGGCTGACGCAAATTGGAGAAGCCGCGCTACTCGTCAGTGGGAGGCGTAGCCTCGACGTCCGGTTCAGCCGCATCCGCATAGGCGCGAAATGGGAGCACGTTGATGTGCAAGTTCGATTGGTCCAACTCGAAGTCGCTAATGTCGAGTTTCTTTAGGATGGCTGGCAGGACCTGATGAATGATTCTCATGCCAACGAGAAGCTCATTCATGTAGATATCGGGATGCAGTCGACTCGCGTTAAACCCTAACGACTCGGCTTCTGCCGCGTGCCCAAGTTCCCCATGCGTGTCACTTACCATGTCCAGCAACTCGGCCGAGAGCGGAGTTCCAGCGCGGAAGGCTGCCTCTTTGACGGCGGTTAACCATTCCTGGTAGTCCTTCATGACTCGATGTCTGAACGTCCTGATTCTGGGTGCGAATCTTTCATCGACCTGAATCTTGCAGGCAGCAAGGTCCATCAGGTACGCTTCGATATTGGCTTCTGTATCGTATAGAGATTCATCGTCATCATCGATCGAGTTTGCGACATACGCGACGTAGAATCCCCACACATCATTCAGCGACTCGAAGATAGTGCGAATGACCGCTGAATACGAGTTCGTCTCAAGTAACTCGTAAAGCTGGTCAGAAGCGTCTGGATCATCGTCATCGGCCTCGTCGTTACCACTGCCGTCAACACCGTTGAAATAGGGATCTAGCTCCGGTGGAAAGGCTTTCGGCGGTTCGACTCCCATGTCACTGAGTGTGCCGGAGACCCGTACGCACAATAACCCGAGGTCGTCCTGAAATGGCTCCGTGTCGTATCCGGTTTCGGCGCTATCTTGGGCCTCATCAGCCAAGCGGTGGATGAGCCTATCCCATTTGTCGGCGTCTTCAAGCGAGCCTGCCCATAGAACGAATTCCGGATGCTTGTCTCCGATGTTCACAAGTGCTCGAAATTTGTCTTCCATATCGATAGACATGTGCTCGCCGTTCTTCCATTTACTGATCTGAGTCGGCGACACGGCGATGCGCCGAGCGAGGTCCTTTTGGTTGCACGATAAGGTTTTCAGGGCAAGTTCAACCCATGCTTGGCTGGTGTTCATTCTTTTCCCTCCTTTGATTAAGTAAATTTATGTATTAATTTACTTAATCTAAAATCTGAACATACATCCGGTTGAGTGGATTTTCAATTAGATTTACTAAATTTTTAGGATCGGGAACATTGTCAGTTGTCGCAAAGGCAATGCTAGCAGCGAAGCGAATGGCCATATTTATGGGCAATTCTTGTGACGTCGGTTGTTCCATCATCCCGGTATACGCTTTGCGATACGTCGCTTTTCGGGGTCATATGGACTTAAGAGAGCCGTTGTGGTCTTTTAAGTTATTGATAAAACGCATTATTGGCTCAATGGCAAAGAAAAAGTAGTGGCACGATCCGGCCATTAGATAACGAATTCAGTCAATGATCTCTCGAAGGAACTACGAGTAAATTCGAGACGTTGCAGACCCCTGCAACCAATCATCTCAATATAGCCAAGAGTTTATATAGGGCTGTTTGCCTTGGCACTTTCTTACCATGGCAAAACGTCCGTGACGTGTCCGTATTCTTATCGCATCTCTGGTAGAACCGCCCGCAAACAAATCCCTCAGACATCCGTTGGTCTGCCAATGAAGTCGCTTGTGCTTCTTCCGTGCGACGGTGACTGACCTGCCTGTGTGAGCCGGCTAGAAATTGAACTCCATGCCGCCTGTTGGACCGCGCTGTGTAAGGCGAACATTCAACCGGTCGCTGGTGCCGTTAATCGCAAGGCGGCTTCCCATTTCGTAGCCTCCGGCGAGATTGATATGAGAGCCGAGGCGAGCTCCGGCTGAGCCTTGAGTCGAGATAAAGTTCCCGTATCCGAAGAGATACATCCCCTTTATATTTCCATCGACGAATAGATGATTTCTCAGGAAGTAGGCTCGTCCGTCCGGACCAAAGACGGGGAGTGGTGCAGAGACGGATCCCGAGGCTGACGAAACAGTTACTTGCCCGGGCTGTAACGCGATCGCCGTGATGGTGGCTTTGATATCGAGAAAGTTGATCTGAGCGATGATCCCGAGATGCCCGTGTGCGCGATGAATGATGTCGTACCGGGAGCGAACGAGTATGTCCGCAACTCAGCGTTTATGGATGAACCGGCTTCAAAGGTCTGGTCTCGGAACGTAATCGTTCGCTGGAGGACGGCTTCCTGACTTGACTGGTTTGGTGATACGAGAAAAAAGAGGTGATGCTTACGTTTGAAGTGCCAGTCCAGGCCAGCATTGAAGGTCGAATACTCATCAAAGCCGAAGTCACGATTAAAGGATATTTGGCCCTCTGAACTTGATCCCGCGATACTGGCGATCGGCGTTGCGTACCAGAACTGACCGGCGACTCTGAGCTTGTATGCCTCAGGATCAGAATCAAGGTCCTGACTATAGATATGAGGAGAGGCACAAACCGCCAGAAGCGCTGCGGCAACGACTCGAAGCACAAAGCGTATCAATTTGCCCGCCGGCAATCCGGGAGAGGTCAAACTACTCAAGCTGACTATCTTTTTCATGTGTCGTTCCTATTCATTGGCCAGGATCAAAGCGTTAAGAGCCTATACGTCCATCTAAGTGACAAAATATCGACCACGGCCGAGCCTGCGCAGCGAGACTATGCATCCTTGGCGTTGAGATCGTGAATAACAAGCTCAGGTCTCAGGTCGCATTTGACCTTAGACGGAACATCTCTGCTACTGGCAAAAGATACAGTAATCAAGGCTACATATATTCGGTCAGAACAGTAGCCTGGGAGTTCAACGCTCGGTGCATATCTTCGCTACGGCTGGTGCGGAGGAAACTTAGCAGGCATCCTGATAAAGATAGCCGTTCGTCACATTAGGCAGGCAATTATCTGTTGCAGTCGTTAATCTGGAGTCTCTACCAGGATGGCAGCATGAAATCGAATTTCTTCAAAATCCCGGTTCTCGCGCTGGCAGTGGTTTCTGCTATCAGCGCGCTCTCTGTGGAGCAAGATGAAGTGCATGGTATCAGGATCCATAACATGGACACGAGCGTCGCGCCGGGTGACAACTTCTTCCGCTATGCCAACGGTGCATTTCTTAGCAAAACCGAGATTCCGGCCGACCGCACAAGCATGTCCGGTTTCTCGCTTCTGACTGATACCGTCAACAAGCGAGTTGCCGCCATCGTGGAGGAAATCCGCGGTACCCAGTCCGCTTCAAATCCTGACTCCAGGAAGGTAGCAGACTTGTACGCCTCGTACATGGACACCGGCAAAATCGATGCCAACGGGATGACGGCTCTCAAGCCAAGGCTTGCCGCGCTCGCCGCTATTCACACACGGCGGGATTTGGCCGCAGCCCTCGGCGAAACCCTCCGCGCTGATGTGGACGCACTGAATAACACTAACTTCCACACCGCCAACCTTTTCGGAATCTGGGTTGCGCCGGGCTTCAGGGATCCAGACCATTACACAGCCTATTTCATGCAAGGCGGTCTCCAGCTTCCAGATCGCGCATACTATCTCACCGATTCCCCTCGCATGAAAGAGATACGCAATGCGTATCTGAAACACATCGCAGCAATGCTCACGCTAACCGGCCTCGATAACGTCGAGGCCCGTGCAGCGGGCATACTGGCTCTTGAAACGGCAATCGCCCAGCGTCATCTGACGCTCGCTGAGAACGAAGACATCAGGAAAGCGAATAATGTCTGGGCCGCGTCAGATTTCGCGAAAAACGCACCCGGTCTCGATTGGTCTACCTATTTCGCTGCGGCCGATCTTGCAAAGCAGTCCGAATTTATCGTGTGGCAACCGAGCGCCGTCACAGCCGAGGCAAGCCTTGTCGCTGAAACCCCGGTTGATACATGGAAGGACTATCTCGTCTTTCACATGATCGAGCAATACTCCGCTGGTACCTCTACAGCGGCAGCCGACGAGCGATTCAACTTCGCCGGCAAAGTTCTGACGGGAGCACAGCAGCAGCGTCCTCGCGAGCAGCGAGCCGTCTTACTCGTGAGCAGCACCCTGGGAGACGCTGTCGGCAGAGCATATGCTGAACGCTATTTCACCCTTACTGATAAGGCGAAGGTTGAAGCGATGGTGAAGAATCTTCTTATCGCATTTCGCGCGAGGCTCCAAAAGCTGACATGGATGAGCGCCGATACCCGGGCCGAAGCTCTGCGCAAGCTCGACACTCTTCAGATTGGCATCGGCTACTCGGGCAAGTGGCGTTCCTACGATGGGTTGGTTATCAAATCCGACGATCTTTTTGGCAACCTCTGGCGAGCTTCTCTTTTCGATTATCACTACGCCATCTCTCGAATAGGCAAGCCAACTGATCGCAAGGAGTGGGTGATGACACCGCAGACTGTCAACGCGGTTAATCTTCCGCTGGATAACGGCCTTAACTTTCCTGCCGCGATCTTTGGGCCACCATTCTTCGATCCAAGAGCGACCGATGCCGTGAACTACGGGGCGATTGGCACAATCATCGGACATGAAATCTCACATACCTTCGATTCGGAAGGCGCAACGTTCGACTCTCGCGGCCAAGTGCGTAATTGGTGGACAGATGCTGATCGCGCACACTTTGACGCCTCTATAGAGGCGCTTGCAAAGCAATACGACACTTACGCGCCTTTCCCGGACCTGCATCTCAACGGGCATCAGACGCTCGGTGAAAACATCGCCGATCTTGCAGGCCTGACAGCTTCTCACGATGCATGGGTGGCTTCTCTCAACGGACAACCGGCGCCCGTTGTTGGAGGCCTGACTGGCGAACAGCAATTCTTCCTGGGCTTCGCTCAGTCAGAGGTAGGCAAAGCTCGCGAACCCGCGCTCCGTCAGCAGGTTTTGACCGATCCGCACTCCCCGGGAGAATATCGCGCCGATACGGTGCGCAATCTTGACGCATGGTACGCGGCATTTGACGTAAAGCCTGGTCAGGCGCTCTACCTCCCTCCATCCGATCGTGTTCACATCTGGTAGGCGCGAGCAGTTCACAGGAGGATTCAATCTCGAACCTCTTTCCGGTTCTCTCCGCATTGGAACGACTCTCGATGAGAGGACAAACCTGCTTTACACCAGAACCTTGAGCAGCAGTTGGATGATTTCTTTCGGCGACATCACGGTAAGAAGCAGCGGCGCCAGGGGGAGTAGAGAAGTTACGATCAAAGAAAGTATGGCGCGCGGATTGATTGGGAGGGCATTCATGCGCACGATAAATTCATAGCTATTGCCTAAGTCAGCGAGCGATTGAATGTCCCCGGTTCCCAGCAGCGGCTCATTGCTGTCATGTTCGCCGCGGATCCATTTGTTGTGGAAAGAGCCCGTGTAAGT
>Ga0206896_1008_pt2 | contig 31962 bp, 15 predicted proteins | sample Alteio_BWOrgHeat_52_FD_152969 | JGI IMG/M metagenome (GOLD analysis project Ga0206896, IMG submission 152969) | Enriched cells from forest soil in Barre Woods Harvard Forest LTER site, Petersham, Massachusetts, United States -... | ecosystem: Environmental > Terrestrial > Soil > Temperate forest >... | reverse complement strand
GATGGGTGGCGGACTCACCCTGGCAGGGCCAAGGCGGACATGTCGCATATCTCGATGGACACGTCGAGTGGGTGGAAAAAATACCGTTGAACGCGCCGGGGTTTCAATTCACCGATCCTGCCAGTGCCCATGCGGGAATCGTACCCGAGGTGCTTAATGCCATGGGACGCTAGGCCGGGCGGCGCCGCTCACGCCAGCTCTTTGTAGAGTTGGGCATAGGGTGGCGTCAGTGTGCACCAGCTTGAATCCACTGTCAGCGCGCGGGCGCGAACAGCCGTGGCCCGTTCCGGATGAAGGTGTAAATCCTGCGCCCGGCGCAACCCATCCCGCCAGCCGTCCAGCGAGACATCAAACAGCAAGCCATTCCCGGCATCGGGACGGTCGTCGGCGTCAATAATGACATCCGTGGGTCCGCCGGTGCGGGCCATGACCGGAATCGCCCCATAGCACAGGGCCCGTTGCGCACGGTGAGGGCTGGGCTCCAGACGCGTGGTGCCGAGATACAAATCGGCCCCACCCAGGACGCGGTGGAGCACGCCGGGCTCGAAATTCTCCAGTAATACCACGCGACCGGGACGTGCGCCGGCCAGCGCCCGCCATGGTTCCAAGTGAGCCGAGGCTGACCGACCAAGGAGAACGAGCACGGTATCGTCCCGAAATTCCGGAAGCAATTCGCGCGGATCGCCGAGGCCGAGAGCCGGCATGATGGGTAACTCCGCCGCAATCAGTGCGCCTTGATGGGTCGCCGAATAAAGGTTGAGACCCTTGCGGAGGGACTCGCGGCAGATCGCCTTGCCCGCCAAGGCTTCTGCCCGAAAATTAGCCGGCAGGAGTTGGTCCGTGGCGGGGTTCCACTCGGCATAGTTGAGACCCGTCAGCAAGCCGCGCAAGTCTGCGCTACGCCTGGCCAGAACTCCTTCCAATCCAAAGGCATAACTTGGGCTGGGAATTTCGCGCGCCGCCGCGGCACTGGACGCCAGCAGGGCATCGGCAAAGACCAGTCCACCCTTGAGGAAATTGATCTGGCCAAAAAACTCCAAGGCGTCCGGCGTGAAAAGTTCTTCCGGTAAATTGGTCAGGGAGAAAGTATGGCGGGGATAAACGCCTTGAAACGCCGGATGATGGATGGAGAAAACGGTGCGGCCAGCCGCACTCAGTCCGCGTTTCCGTTCTTCGACCCGCAAGAAAAGCGGCAGGAGGGCCGTGGGCCAGTCGTGGCAGTGGACCACGTCAACCGGGGTTTCGGAACGACAGAGGGCATCCGCGACGGCTTGGCAAAAAATCAAAAAACGCGCATCACTGTCCTCATACTCGCCGCCGGGGGGGCCGTAGGGAAAAGTCCGGTCAAATGATTCATCGCGGCGGACGAAAAAGAGCGTGAGATTCTTGGCGATGGGAAGGCGCAGGGTTTGGGCGCTCACCCGGATATCGCCCAGTTCAAGCGCATGCTCAAAGACCAATTCCGCCTGGGTGGTGCGCGGGTCAGCCAGCAACTGGCGATAGCCGGGCACAAACACTGAAACTTCATGGCCCAGGCGGGCCAGCTCGGCACACAAGCCCCCGACGACGTCACCGAGGTGGCCGACCCGCACCCAGGGTGCAAATTCGCTGGCGACATGGACAATCTTCATTCAGGCCAAGTTAATCGCAACTTGCCGCCAGCGGCAAACCTGGATTCCGGAAAGTTTAGGTGAACCAAAATTACGCCAGCGGGGTCATGCGCTCGCGTTCACAATTCCAGCAGGTGTCAAATCCAGGCGGAACCATGGATCCGCATTTCGGGCAAACCCATTCGGCGCCGGTGTTGGAAACTGGCTCGCGAAATGAATCCAGGACCGCCCTGGCCCGGTCGAGATCGCCGTCATTCGCAATGCACAACACCGGATACAAGGCGGGAATCACCAGCCCGCCAATGGTGCCCATGGCTTCATTGCGCACGAAACATGCGATGCCAGCCTCGTCGAGCATGGACTTGTAAAGGCCGACCCGGGAAACATCGATACTGGAGAAGATTTCTTTCATGGGGCGGATCAGGTTCCGAGCAAACGTTCGACGGCTTCGAGATAGCGTTTTTGCGTTTGTTCAATAATGACAGCCGGAAGGTGCGGGCCAGGGGGAGTTTTGTTCCAGTTCAGGGTTTCAAGGTGGTCCCGCACATATTGCTTGTCAAAGGCATGTTGGGGGCGACCAGGTTGATAGTCGGCGGCGGGCCAGAAGCGCGAGGAATCGGGCGTGAGCACTTCATCAATCAAATACATTTTGCCGTCGGCATCGGTACCGAACTCGAATTTAGTGTCGGCGAGAATGAGGCCGGCGCGGGCGGCTTCGAGGGTGCCAAGCTCGAAGATCTTCAGGCTGAGTTCCCGAACCTCGACATAACGCTGCGCGCCAAGCAGCCCGGCGCATTGGGTGGCCGTGAGCGGCTCGTCATGGCCGGCATTGGCCTTACTGGTGGGCGTGAAGATGGGTTGCGGCAGTTTTCCACTCTCACGCAGGCCCGGCGGAACGGCCTGGTCAAAGAGGCGTCCGGTTTGCCGATAAATCTTCCAGCCGCTGCCAGCCAGGTAGCTGCGGACCACGGCCTCAATGGGCAGTGGGCGCAACTTGCGCACAAACATGCTGCGGTGCAGGAGGTGCGGAAAATCCTTCAGGCGCCGGGCCACCTCGGCATCGTGGTTGGGCAGGAGGTGGTTGGGCGTCAATTGGTTCGTTTTGGCGAACCAGCCGAGGCTTAGTTGGGTCAACAAGATACCCTTACCGGGAATGCCGTCGGGTAGAATTACGTCAAAGGCGGAGAGACGGTCGGAGGCGACGATCAGGAGGGCATCGCCGGCGTCGAACAATTCGCGAACCTTGCCGGAACCGATTTTTGGCCAGGGCAGGCCCTCGATGCGCGTGAGGGCGGTGTGCGGCAGCGAGGCCGTGATTTGGGCGGCAGTCAAGGGCATGAGGTAAGCCTTGCTTGGGCGAAGGTATTTGTCTATATTATCTTGTTCGGGCCATCCGGCCCGGGTTCTTTGAGATAGTAGCCACTGAAGAGAAGTTGGAAGCTGGGAGCTGGAATTAAATGCCCATTCAGGCCCAAGCGCCCGCATTGGCGCATTTCAAAGTTCCGGCCAGTTTGGCTGTCCTTCTTAATTCTTAATTCCAAATTCTTAATTCGACTTTCGGGGGTGTTCCGGATTCGACCTTGGGACGACGGACTTGGCTGCAGGCCAGAGATGGTGGTTGGCTCTGTCAAAACTCCACCAATGTATTAGTTGCCAACAACGAATACGCCCTCGCTGCTTAATTTGCAGCGACAAGCCGCCTGGAAACCTGCTAAGGGACGGCTTGCCACAGCAGGCATAGTTGCGCGGGAGCCATCAGCAGCGCAACCGTAACTTACTGACAGCTCGAGTCGAAGCAGCCTGCGTGGGGCGGCCGAGACTTTAAATCAAAACACCCGCTAAGCCTGTAGATGCCATTTTTGAAAGCCCAGGGGACGCGGGTTCGACTCCCGCCACCTCCACCCTTTTAACCGCTGATAATCAGCAGGTTAAGTATTAAGCGAAGCTAGGTTGCCCAGTTGACGTGGCAACCTAGATATGAAACAGTCACCATTCGTCATCAGCCGGTTTGAAAACCGGAACGGCGTCACGTCCTGGCGGGTTGATGGACGGCTTCACAGCCTCCGCATCCGCCGCAACTTCAAGACGCGCGAAGAAGCCGCCGCCGAAAAGGCGGCGTTGGAAATGAAAGCCATGCAGGTCGCGTCGGGTATGCGGTCTGTGACTACGTTCATGACCGATGCCCAATTGCGCGAGGCGGAAGATGCCTACCGCCGCACGGAAGGCCGGTCGCGGTCGCTGCTCACCTATCTCGACTATGCCCTGCTGAATTATCCCGAGACCGCCAAAGAAATTCTGGTGGCGGATGCGGTGGCTGATTACCTTGCGGCCAAGTGGGCGGAATCCAAACGCGGTCTTGTGTCTGACCGTCAGGTTCGGTCAATCACCTACGAACTCAATGCGTTCAAGGGACAGTTTTCCAGCACTCCTCTTGGGCTCATTTCGCCGGGTGCCCTCGTGCCCTATTTGGAACGTGGTGGGCCGACGTTGAAAACTTATAATAATCGGCGCGGGGTGCTCTCGACGTTCTTCAAGTTTGCCTATCGGAAAGACTGGGTTGCTGCCAACCCCGTTGAAAAAACGCCCCATCATCGCATCCGACACAGGCGCGGCTCGGCCATCACGATCACGGCGGAACAAGCGGCCAATCTCATGGCGCACGTCGAGACGTTCAAGGACGGCGCGTTCGTGCCTTACTTCGCGCTCTGCCTCTTTGCCGGCATCCGGCCCAGCGTGCTCTGCGGAGAAATCGCGAAGTTGCGGCCCGAGCATGTTCGCCTCGACACCGGTGTGATTCACATCGAACCCGAGGTGTCGAAGGTTCGCATGAAACGTCTCGTGACTATCCAACCAAACCTCGCTGCTTGGCTGCGAGCCTACCCGTTGGAACGGTATCCCATCATCCCCATCAACGTCGCCAAAGCCCGGCGCAAAGTTTTCGTGCAATTTGGCCTAACCCACGACGTTCTCCGGCATACGTTCATTTCGATGTTTGTGGCGAAATTCCGCTCAATGGGAGAGGCGGCGCTGCAAGCGGGGAATTCTGAGGGCATTATCCGCAAGCACTACCTCGACCTGAAAAGCAAGGACGAGGCAGAGCGGTTTTTCAGCATTGTGCCGCAAGGGCACTCCAATGTAATTCCCATGCCGATTGCGGTCTAGCATGGTTGACGTTCAACGAGGGGTATGAAAACTACACTCCCCACCTCCATCCTCACGAGTTAGCCTTCCCCGAAATTACGCCGTGCTGGTGCTACAATTGCGACGTTTTTTCAATTGTAAAACGAAAACGAAACAGTGTTTCGTTTTCAAAAAATAACCCCATAGGTCGATCCGAGTCCCAACGCTGGAGCAATTTTAAATGTGGTCCCAAGAGGCACAAACTGGCGTTCACACCCAACCACGCCAAGCCAGCCAATGCGACTTGCCTAATATGTAAAAAAATGAACCGCGCGGTTCGCTTTCACGCAAGAGCCTATTGGGCAATACCTAATACAAATCCGCGCATTTTTACAATTGGCAGAACGTATGGTTTCCCTTGGCAACACGTGTTGCCGAATGGGGTCAGGCAGCGGGTCAGAATGATGACCCTATTGATTTTACTTCATGCCGAAAATAACCCCATTGCCTGCACGAAGACCCCGGAACCATCCGAGCGGAAACCCCGCTGACCATGCGGCTGACCTGGCTTTTCCAATGAAAAACGCAACGCGTTGCGTTTTTGAAATACGTCCAATCGTCCGCCTGCGGAATTTTGCCCTAATTTCCGAGTTTCTTGCGTGATTCCTAGAAAACGCAACAGTGCTGCGTTTTTCAAATTAGCCCAATATTTTGGGTCTAGGATTGGGCCAATTCGTGTCCCTGCTGCCATTTCCTTGGCCTACTCCATACAATACTGGCATCAAGCCCATGCCCGCCAATTCAAGGCCAAACACACTGCTACAATCCGTGCCATTGAACGAACGGCTTCAACGTCTCGTTAAAACCGGACATGGCGGGCACAATGGAGGAGGTCTGCCGGTCATTAACCAACCGCTAGTCCACCACCACCCCTCATAACTGCGCCTTCCTCCGCCGCCGTCAGGGTGGAGAGCGAAGCGGACCTTGATGGCGGCGATACAATAGGAGGCGCGAGGGGGGTGGTTGGGAAGCCGTCAAAGGGCCATGTGCCGATAGCGTTGGGTACCCTTGATTTTGAATGCAGTCCCTATTTTCGGTCTTACCAGTTCAGTGTCAAAATGCGTCTTTTCACAGGCCCAGAGGGAGTCTCGGTTGCGAGGCAAGGAGCGGGCCGGGAGCCTGAGCGCGCCGCCCGGTAGCGGCGAGCGAGGCGGACGGCGGCGAAAGTGACTCGCGCCCGAGTCTCCTGTCGGTGCCTGAATATCCCGCCTCTTCACGAGAGCGCGACGCAACCAGCGGGCGCGTCGCGTCTTCGTGAGGGTCGGAAAACGGCGCAACTGCCGAGCCGCGCCAGGCTCCGAATGGAGCGGGCGAAGTCAGCGCGGGTGAGTCCAGTTGACTCCGTAACATGGGTAATGGCGAGCGTCACTTACGCGACTTCAAACCTTACGCTCTGGCGTAAGGAGAGAGGTGTCCCCCTGAAAGAAAACGCGACTGCGTTTTCATAAGTGAATCCGCGAAGTCGGTCATTTTCATCATGTTGAGTCCAAAGCCACAGTTAAATCTGACAAGCGCGAAAGAATACTTTCGCGAGCATTTGAGTGTGGGCGATTACTACGCAGAGGGTCAGGCAGTGACGGGTGAATGGTTCGGGGAGGCTGCGGGAAAATTGGGTCTCAAGGGCAAGGTTGGGGAGCAGGAATTTTTGGCGTTGTGCGAAGGATTGAATCCGGAGACAGGTCAAAGATTGACTGCCCGGAGGAATTCGAAGCGCCGGGAAGCGGGGAAAACCGTGGCCAATCGGCGGGTCTTTTATGACTTCACGATTAGTCCGCCAAAATCGGTGTCAGTGGTCGCCCTCATGCAGGATGCCCGCATTTTGGAACTGCACAATCAGGCGGTCAAACTGGCGATGGGGGAACTGGAAAAGTTCGCCGGAACGCGGGTGCGGAAGTCGGCCCAAAACGGGGAACGGGTGACGGGGAACGTCTTGGGTGCGGCCTTCCGGCATGACACCAGCCGGGAACTCGACCCGTTGGTGCATACCCATTGCGTGGTTTTCAACGCCACTTTTGACCCGGTGGAAAATCGCTGGAAGGCATTGGATGCCTCCGCCATGTACCGGGTTCAACGGTTCGCCAATAACTATTATGTCCACGAATTGGCGAAGGGCCTGCGGGCTCTCGGTTATGAGATCGCGAATAACGGGCCGAGTTTTGAAATCAAAGGAGTTCCCGCCAGTGTCATTACCCAATTCTCAAAGCGGCACCGGCAGATTGATGAGGAAACCCAAAAACGCATTGAGCGCGAAGGCTTGCGGGGCAACGTCAAGGACGTGCGGGAGCAGGTCGCCCGTGATGAGCGGAAGCGGAAAATAAAGGATTCCACGGCAGAAAGGTTGCGCCCGGATTGGATCAGGCAATTGTCACAGGCCGATCACGCTGCCTTGGATACCCTGTGCGGCGTTACGCCAAGAACCCCGGCCAAGGCCAATGTTACGGAGATAGTCGCATGGGCAGATGAACACCTTTTCGAGCGGCGGTCGGTGGTGAATGATTATGAACTCATGGCGGCGGCACTGGCCCATGGCCGGGGTGAGGATTTCGACTTGGCCGGGATGCGTGAGGCCATTGAAAAACGTGGATATATTCGTGAGAAGGGCACGTATAAGCTCACCTCTCGCGACGTGCTATGCTGCGAATTGGACATTGTCATGGCCGCGCGGGATGGTCGCCGTCGCCATGCGCCGCTCAATCTAGACCATGCCTGCTCGCCAGCCTTGTCGCCGGAGCAACGAGCGGCAGTTAATCACATTCTCAAGAGCCGGGACTTTATCACCCTGTTTCGCGGCGGGGCGGGCACCGGCAAAAGCTTTGCTCTTAAAGAAGTGGAACAGGGTTTGGTTGCCAATGGCCATCTGGTTGTCGTCCTGGCTCCGCAACGACAGCAAGTAACCGATCTCCAAAAAGACGACCTTCCGGCACAAACCGTCGCGCAAATGCTGACGACCAAGCAGCTTTTGACGAAAGCCGTTGTCATCGTGGATGAGGCAGGCCAAATCGGCGGTCGCCAACTGCGCGAGTTAATCCGGGTTGTGCAATCGAAGCACGGGCGGCTAATTCTCTCGGGCGATACGCGCCAGCATGGAGCCGTGGCGGCATCGGATGCCCTGAGGGCTATTGATGAACATGCGCGTCTCAAGCCAGCGGAGATTCAGGAAATCCGCCGCCAGAATCCTGAGCTGGGGCGTTCGCGGTTGGAACGTGCATCCATCCGTGATTATCGCATGGCGGTTGCGGCGGCAGCGGATGGCAAAGTGATCGAATCCTTCGACCGACTCGACCGCTTGGGCTGGGTGCGTGAATTGGACGGGATTGAACGACGTGAGGTACTCGCCCGCGAATACCTCGCCGCCATAGAGCGTAAAGAGAGCGTCTTGGTGGTTGCCCAGACCTGGGCAGAGGTGCGTAGTGTGAATGAAGCCATTCGCGAGCAATTAAAGACTGCCGGAAAATTGAGCGGCGGCATGACGCTCACCGCCTACCAGGCGGTTGATGGGACTGAGGCACAGAAACGCGAAGCAGGCTTCTATCAAGCCGGTCAGCGGGCCTATTTTTTGCGCCGGTATGGACGTTTTGGCAAAGGCGACCTGTGTGAAATCGCCGGGGCGAACGAGCGCGGCGTTGTTTTGTTGAAAAATGGCCGTCACTCCACATTGAGTTACCGCTACACAGGTCGGATAATAGTGGCCGCTGCCGCCGCTATGGAAATCGCCCCCGGTGACCGCCTCCAACTCAAATTCAACGGCTCCTCGGTGGAAGGGACACGGCTAAACAATGGTGAACTGGTGACCGTGCGCCGGGTGCGTAAAAACGGCGCACTCGTGGTCGAAGATGATGCTGGGGTGCGTAAATCGCTCGCTCCTTCACAACGACTGTTTAACCGGGGTTACGCGGTGACCTCCTATGCGTCACAGGGCAAGACGGTTGACACGGTGCTTTTTGCGGACGCCTCGAACCGGGCCGCCACCAACTGCAACCAGTGGTATGTGGCGATTTCCCGTGGCCGCAAGCGCGTGTTGGTGTTCACCTCGGACAAAGAGGCATTGCGGGCCAACATCCGCCATACCGGCGACCGCGAACTCGCACTGGAATTGAAACCCGTCGGAAATGAGTCAGTGGGAACCCCATGCCAGCAAGTCCCGCAGTCACTGCCATGGCCGCAAATCCGTCACCGGCGATTCATCCAAAATTTTCGATCACAGAACCAGCAAACCCCTAAAATGAGAATCTAACCATGCCCACAACACTCAAAGAGCTGCTCGCACAGCGACGTGCCGAGGAAACTGGAGGCCGTCCTCTCTGCTACGGCACGAACGACCGCACCACCACCCTGCGCATTGAGACATCTGATGGCGCGGTGTGGTTGCTTCCATGGCCCAATTTTCTCTTTTCTCGCCTTGATGAAGAGGGCGATCAAGAACGACTGGTGCTCACATTCCAAGGACATGAGGTTGTCCTTCATGGCGAATACCTCAGAAATCTCGTAAAGATGATCGAAAATGCATGCCTCGCCAGCCTCTGTCCTGTGCCGGGCAAATACCCGAATGCAACCGGAAGCTACCCGTTCATCCAACAAGTCCAGGTGCGCCCAATTGCAGAGCCAACAGTCTCTTGTTCGCTTCCAACATGTCATTATCGCCGAGATGAGCCCGCATGATAACTGTCCGGTCACAATGTAAAACATGGCAAATTGCCTAAAATTTGACTCAATTCCAAAACTTGACCTTTTTTTCTTGATAAAACAAGCTTCATGTGCTTCTCGAAAACGGCTTTTGATAACACCAAAATCCGCGCAAATACCTCATATCCATCAACTTAATATGCCCAACCTTAAAGTCATCGATTTTTTTTGTGGAGCAGGCGGAATGAGCTATGGGCTCAAATCTGCCGGCTTACAAATTTTGGCCGGCATAGATAACGACAAACATTGCCGGGCAACCTATGAAATTAATCTTCCTGGCTCTAAGTTTATAAAACACGACCTAGTCCGTTTAACCGCCCCAGAATTAGGCCGTCGGCTTGGGCTGAAACCAAATGACCCTCATTTGGTTTTCGCAGGTTGCAGTCCATGTCAGTTTTGGAGCAAAATTCGCACCGACAAAACAAAATCAAAAAAAAGCGCCTTTTTGCTCCATAACTTTGAGCGATTCATAAAATATTTTCTTCCGGGCTTCATAATTGTTGAAAATGTTCCGGGGCTACTGACTAAAAAATCTAAAAGCATCCTTCCTGGCTTTTTAGAATTTCTGGAAAAGCAGGGCTATAACTTTGATGACGGAATCGTAAATGCAAATCATTTTGGCGTGCCACAAAATCGCAAACGCTATGTTTTGATTGCCTCACGATTGGTGGATTCAATAAGCCTGCCCGCCCCGATAAAAGATTCCAGTCTCGTTGTCAGTAATTTTATAGGGATTTCTAGAGGATTTGCGCAGATTGCTTCTGGCTCCTGTGATGAATCTGGATTTCACCATACCGCAGCATCTTTGTCCGAGAAAAACTTAATGAGAATAAAGATGACTCCCAAGTCTGGCGGTGATCGTTCGGTTTGGAAAAATAACAAGACCTTACAGATTGATGCCTACCGAGGAAAAGACGATATATTTCGTGATGTCTATGCACGGATGTACTGGAATCGACCAGCGCCGACCATTACGACAAGATTTATTAGTTTTTCGAATGGACGATTTGGCCATCCAGAAGAAGATCGAGCCGTTTCGCTACGGGAAGGCGCGACTCTCCAAACTTTTCCGAAATCATTTGTTTTCAAAGGCGAGAATTTAAATATACTCGCACGACATATCGGCAACGCTGTCCCTCCAGAAATGGCTCGCCGAATCGGAGAACATTTAACTGCTATTGTAAAAAATGGCTAGAATTAGAACCAGAGCCAGGGCAGTTGACATGCTTGGACGCCAGCAAATTGCTGGCACCCAAAATGCAATCAATGAGCTATTTAAGAATGCACACGACGCCTATGCTAAACAGGTAAGGATCGATTTTTTTGAAGACGAAAGCACGTTGCTGATTCGTGACGATGGGGTGGGCATGACTAAACAAGACTTTGAGGAAAAATGGTTAGTTCTCGGAACAGAAAGTAAAACAGGTGAAAATAGAAAACTACAATTTCGTCCCAAGGGCATGCCTTTACGGCCAATAACTGGAGAAAAGGGAATTGGCCGACTAGCTATTGCGCTTCTTGGCAGGCAAGTATTGGTTTTGTCACGAGCAGTCAGAACTGACGGCTTTCACGACTTGGTCATGGGTTTGGTTCATTGGGGACTATTTGAGATGCCTGGCCTTAATTTGGAAGATATCGAAATCCCCATTAAGACCTTCCCCGGAGGAACTTTGCCCGGTCTCGATGAGGTTGATGCACTCAAGGCCACCCTTAAAAAGTGCGTGGAGCGACTCGGTGAGGCCAATCCTGACCTCTCCTTTCGCACGATTCTCGCTGAAATGAAGGCCTTTCAGCCTGACCCGGCAGATCTAGATCAATTCTTTGCAAACCGTGGCGATACGTCTTTGTCTCTGATGGGAGACGCATCAGGCACACATTTCATCATTGCTCCGACTAACCCGATTTTAGCAATAGAAATTTCTGCCGAAGAGAAAAGTCAAGATTATGGCTTTAGAAAACAATTGTTAGGGTTTTCCGACCAGGTCTTTGGTGCGCAAGGAGAACCTCGAATCTCTACCTCATTTCAAAAATGGGCTTCTGGCGCGCTGGCGGGCGTTGAGTTACTCGAACCTGAAACTTTTTTCACCAAAGAAGAACTTAATTCAAGATCAGATCATCTGCTACAGGGTATAGTCGATGAATTTGGTCAATTCAAGGGAACACTTCGGGTTTATGAACAAAAATACGACGATGTAATCATCCCATGGCCGGATGCTAAGGGGACGCGTACAGAATGCGGGCCATTCGAGGTGATTTTCGGCTATCTCATGGGAAGGGAAATGGAGTCGCTTGTCGCCGGAGATACGTTCAGTGCTCTCACTGAAAAACTCGACAAGATTGGCGGTCTTTACGTCTATCGTGACTCAATTCGTATTCTACCGTATGGAGATTATTCATTTGACTGGGTGGAGGTTGAGAAGCGTCGCAACAAAGGTGCTGGATATTACTTTTTCTCGTTCCGCAGGATGTTTGGCGCGGTACTTTTGACGCGAACACAAAACGAAACCTTACAAGAAAAAGCTGGAAGAGAGGGCTTTCAGCAAAACCGTTCTTACAGTGAATTGCGCAATATTCTTATCAATTTGCTGATTCAATTGGCTGCGGAGTTTTTCCGCGGAGATAATAACGAGAAGGGGCAACTTTTCGAACGAACGCAGGCGGAAATGCGAAAACGTGCTGAGGCGCTTTCTCGCCAACAGAAAACTTCTACGGAAAAGAGAAAACGGTTTGCAAAAGCACTCGATGTCTTTTTTGCATCGATTAAAGCAAAAGAGCCTGAAGCTGCAATTGAGGAATTGAGCAAACTAAACCGATCGCGCATGGAAACAGCCTCAAAAATTGAGGATCAAGACAAAGCCGCAGCAGCGCTTGTACGTTCTGAACGTGAAGCCATGGCCAGCTTAAATGGACTTCGCGATAAATATACATGTAGAAGGCCGGCAGGTGTTGCGCTTACTAAAGAGCTCACACGCGAAGTGGATGGCTATCGGAGTGAGAGGGAGCGATTGGATTCCAAACTCTTTGGTCCGTTTGAAGAGGAAATTGCCAGGACCTTAGGTGAGGTAGCGAAACAAGCAAAACTATATATAGATCAGCGTAAACGCCTGGAGGATAGAATTAAGACATTGGCCGCAGAACGTCAGAAGCAGCTTCAAGATGCGGTCAATCAAGCACGTGAATCTGCGAGTGACACTCGAAAGACCGTATTTGATATTACCCAAAAAGCCATGCTAGCGCTCGATTATACGGTCAAACAAATTGAATCGGATTTAAATCGAACCGACTTGAATTCCCTTACTCCATCGAAAATTGAGAGCTTGAGAAAAAACTGGGAGGAACAGCTTACGGAAATTGAGAGCCGCCATCGTGATGCCTTAATGGCTGCAAGGGACATGTTATCATCCCTCGCCGAGAATCTACGCGGTTCTGACGGCGAAGAGCCAGCACAGATTATGGAGGCGCTTGAACATCGCATGTTGGCCCTGGAGGAAGAAGCAGATGAAAATTTTGAGATGGTTCAACTTGGACTCGCAGTTGCAATTATCAATCATGAATTTGCAGCGGCTATTCGAAATGTCCGTCAAAGCGTTCAAGAACTCGGGCAAGTATCACGCAATAGCTCGGCGTTGCGTCCGCTATACCAGTCGATACGGACAAATTTTGAGCATCTAGATGGTCATCTTAAATTGTTCACACCGTTACAGCGTCGTCTTTACCGAACCGCCCAAATGATTTCCGGAAAGAGCATTCGAAATTACGTAACAGACCTTTTCGCTAATCGAATCGAACGGCACCGGATTACGTTGGAATGCACAGATAATTTTCTTAAATCAACAATCGAATGCTATCCATCTACGCTTTATCCAGCAATAATTAATATTGTGGACAACGCCCTATTCTGGCTTGGCTCGGTTAAGTCAGATCGCAAAATTCTGTTTGATGTTTCCGTTGGTGAGTTAATTGTTGCCAATACAGGACCTGCGATAGAAACAAGAGATGAAAAAAGGATTTTCGAACGTGGCTTTAGTCGCAAACCTGGTGGACGTGGATTGGGGTTGTTTATTTCATCTCGCGCATTAGAAGCCGAGAAGATGTATTTGCGTGTAGATACCCCACCGAAGGGCTTCTCGGTCGCATTTAATATTTCAGCGCCAACCTTAAAATTCCCCCGATGAGCGCACTTGAAGAATTCTCGATTGCCGCAACACGCAACTATCTTCAAAGCGTCGTTTTTGTGGACGATAGAATATTTGACGTTCGTTCCGGAATGCCTGTTCAACCAATTGAATTGCCTCGTCCGCGCAAACCGATTTTCCAAAGGGTGCCCGAAGGCAATGCCGTTCAAGTGCCGCCTGATAATAATGCAGAGGCGGCGGCTGAACAAGCATACCATCCTAAAGAGTTAGTAAGCAGTTTTGCTCGCGAGGGAATCATTTGTGCGCTTTATGAGCCACCAATAGAGTTCTTTACAGATCCAACCTCAGAAATATTCAGGATTTGTGAGCGGCCAGACATTATAATTTTGGATTGGGACTTTTCGGGGGACAATGGAAGAAGGGTGCTGGACTTGATTTCGGCACTTGTAACTCAAAGCGAAAAAGCGTTGCCTCACCACATTAGACTTTTGGCAATTTATACTGCCGACCCCTCGCTTGTTGCGGTAGCAAACAAAATTTCTGACAGACTTCGTGAGGATGGATTTGTTGCAGAACCGCATTTATCGCAATGTCGCCTTCAAGCTGGGGCAACTAGATTGCTAGTTTTCGGCAAAGGTGAGCCACGTTTTGGAACGGATGAAGAACAATTCACCGTCAAGGAATCTGAGCTTGCAACCCGCTTAATTCAAGAGTTTGCGGATATGAACGCAGGAATTTTGCCATCGTACGCTTTACATGGGATGGCTGCCATAAGACGAAACTCGAAACGAATACTGGAGCGATTTCATGGCCAAATGGATGGCGCATTTCTTTTGCACAGGCTGCTTTCCCGGGGGAGTGAGGAGGCATTTGATCAACTACCAGCACTCCTCGCGGAAGAGCTTTTAGCCGTACTGGAAGCGGAGCGTCTGGCTTCGGATAAAACCACGGCCATCGCGAATGAGGCTGCGAGTACAATGCAATTTAGTCCTCCCAGAAAAGACTGGATGGACTTGAGCGGGAAAAAGATTGCTTCGACTGCTTTGGTGGCAAGCGAAGTCCTGAAAGATTTATTATTGAGCGGTGCTCTTGATTTGGCGAAATACAAATCTGTTGCGCACGCCGTAAACATCGTGAATTATGGGTTTAAGGGAATCGATCCAGACTTAATGGCTGATTTCTTGGCCATGGTGGATACTGCAAATCTGGCGGCAAACGAACGCCTGGCGTCTCTTTTTTCAACTAGGACTCAATATGAAACAAATACTCGCATGCTTTCATATGGCACAATAGTGCGACAACTTCAGATTGAAACAGACAATCAATATTGGATTTATAGCTTTTGCCTAATGCCTGTCTGTGACAGCATCCGCCTCGATCAGTCAACTCAGGGACGGAAAGGTCAAGCAATTAGATTTCCGTTCTGGAGGTTGAGGGAGAATGTGTTTTCTAATAGTGAAGCCGCCCGACGCGGCTTAGCAGTAAATACGCCCGATGCCGTTCATGTTTCGCTGTCAGCTGGCGGAAAGAGTCGTGACATGCTGTGGCTCGCCGGCTTTAAGGCTGACCCAATGAGCGGGATGGTGTTGGCGATTCGCAATCAGAGGGAACGGTTTGTTTTTCTTACTGACACAAATGAAGAAATCGAGTGGGTTGGCCAGCTTAAGCCATTACATGCTCAAAGAATTGCGCATGATATTGCTCTTGGCCTATCACGAGTTGGATTGCTTGAGGCTGAATGGCTTCGATTGCTTTGTGATCGTTAATTTGACAGGCACTCAAGGGTCGGTTTTTAATTGTCTATGGACATATTTAGCCCCCTCAAGCGTTCATGGATCATGGCGCAAGTGAGGTCGAATAAAAATAAATCTACGGAGAAACGTTTAATGGCAGTATTTCGGCAGTCCAAAGTCCATGGCTGGCGCAGAAAGTATTCCCTATTCGGCAGACCGGATTTCGTATTTTCAAAACAGAGGGTGGCGGTATTCGTTGATGGTTGTTTTTGGCATGGACACCCTCAAAAATGCAGAATGCCAGCCACAAATCGAAAATTTTGGGCCAAAAAGATCGCTCGCAACATGGCTCGGGACAAGCTGGTTACCCGAACATTGCGAAAAAAGGGTTGGAAAGTCCTGAGAATTTGGGAAGACTGCGTGGCGAAGGCTTCAACTCTCACTCGAATCCGCAAAGCCCTGTCCTAAAATGAAAACCGAAAGAACCGTGGCAGAGTTTTTCGCCGGTATCGGCCTAATGCGGCTTGGCCTGGAGCAGGCGGGTTGGCGCGTTGTCTGGGCGAATGACATAGAGGAGGACAAATTTCGCATGTATCGGGGCCATTTTGCTGACGATGAGGCCCATTTTGTGGTGGGGGATGTCCATGCCATAGACCCGGCTACGATGCCCAATATCGCCTTGGCGACGGCTTCCTTCCCCTGCAATGATCTTTCCTTGGCGGGCTCGCGCCAAGGGCTGGCAGGCCAGCATTCCAGTGCGTTTTGGGGCTTCGTAGATACCATAAAAGGGATGGGCGACCGCCGTCCACCGTTGGTGTTACTGGAAAATGTTGCAGGTTTCTTGACTTCAAATGACGGCAACGATTTTAGAGACGCCTGTTTAGCGCTCAACGACCTTGGCTACGCGGTTGATGCCTTTATTATAGACGCTGCTTGGTTCGTACCGCAAAGCCGACAAAGGCTGTTCCTCGTGGGCAAACGGGAAAAACGAAAGTTCGTGGAACAAGTTGATGAAGATACGCCTAGTTTTTATCAGAGCCAATGCCGCCCTGCGGCACTCGCGGACTTCATCTTGTGGCACTCTGAGATACGGTGGGCCATCCGCAAGCTTCCAATAATTCAGAAAGCGGAAACAACTCTCGCAGATATTCTGGAAGACCTGCCCTTAAATTCGACCTACTGGTGGAGCAAGCCACGGGCGGAATACCTTTTGAACCAGATGAGCGAGAAGCACAGAGCTATTGCTGACAAGATGATTGCCGGGAAAAAGACCACGTGTGGCACTGTATTTCGCCGGGTGCGCAATGGTCGTTCAATGGCTGAATTGAGGACTGACGGGGTCGCGGGCTGCTTACGAACGCCAAGAGGCGGCAGCGGGCGCCAGATACTTTTCGTGGCCGGCAAAGGACGGTATGCAGCGCGCTTGGTCACGCCAAAGGAATGCGCCCGCCTTATGGGTGCCGACAGCTACAAGATTACCGTGCCTCTGAACCAGGCCCTTTTTGGGTTTGGTGATGCCGTGTGCGTCCCGGCCATTCGATGGATTGCGAATAATTATTTAACCCCCACCCTGAAAGAACTTCATGCCATTGAAACGCAAAAAGACCGCTACGTCTCCGCGAGTTGACATAGAAAGTGTCGCGGGCCTGCCGGAAGATATTGCTGCCATTCGCGCAGAGATATCCAAGTTTTTTGCGATGCTCGATGAAAAGGGTCGGAAGGTTGGCGGCTCTGTGCATGGCGTTTACGCTTTCTATGATTACGACCGAGAACCCATTTACGTCGGACAGACATATGAGGGATTGCGGGCGCGAATTGGCCGACATCTGACAAATCAACGCACAGACGCCGTTGCCATGAATGTGCTCGATCCATTCGAGGTGGCTGAAATTGAAATTTGGCCGCTCGATGACGAGATGGCGAAGATTCCAGACGCTGAAAGGCTTGAATATTTGAATCGAGCCGAGTTTACCGTTTTTGAAAAAGTCCTTGGTGAGTCTGCTCTAGGCGCGGTCTTGAACGAGAAATCCATCGCGCCTAGGGCGCAGATTAAGTTGCCGAAATCTTACCAGCAACGAATCATACCTGACGAAATTTATCGGCAGAGAAAACATCCCGATATTCGTCTCGCGCGACGCGCCAGTACAATCGCCGCTCTGGCGCGGGTTATCAGTGAACGAGATGTCTCGAAAGGACTTCGGCGCACTCTACTTACTCAAGCCAGACGCCTTGAAAGGCTGGCTTCGCAGCGGGTGCAGGAGCTTGGGATTACAGAAGATTATAAGAAAAACCAGCAGGAAGATTGATGCGCACAGAGCTGAGTGAACTAATCTTGTGCCTTACGAACCACGTCGGAAAGGTCTATAGCAAGTGCTTCTGACATGCGCAGAAGCGTGTCTAAAGTGGGCATTCGCATCTGGCGCTCGACGTAGCTAACCATTTGCTGGGAGAGTCCGGCGCGCTCCGCAACTGCGGACATAGACATGCCCTTGCGCACGCGGGTGTCACGCAAGGCTTTCGCAATGTTGGCGATGACTGCCTGACGCTGCTTGTCAGAGGATTTCACTCCTCCCAACTATAGGGAGAGTCCAGCAGACCTCGCATCTCACCATAGTGAGATTTTTATCGCCAATAGGCTTCCCCGCCAATTACTTCTGCCTATGGCTGCTCTGGCTTAGGTCGTCGTATTTGCGATGGTCGTGAAAGCCCGAAGCATGAAATCAGGGCAAGCAATATCCAGATGATGAAAAATAAAAAAAAGTAAATGCCGCGAATGCGGGCAAATTTTTCACTTAAACCCACGAGTGCGCAACCAACGGTATTGCTCGGCTGAGAAATGTCAGAAGACTCGGCGCGCGATAACTCAAATGGATTGGCGAAAGCGAGGTGAGAACCGGGATTATTATCGGGGTTCATGGCGTCAGGACAAAATTACGGCCAATTTTGAGGCCAAAAACAAGGTCGTAGGTCAAGCAGGTTTGCAAAACTCGATAATTTTGGATGATGCTGCACTTCAAAGACTTAAAAGAACTTTGCCCCACCTATCTCTTGTAGACGTGATAATTCCGGAAAATGTTCTACTTCTGGGACTTATCGCTGAAATCACCAATGACAGCGTGCAAGACTTGATAGACAAAACGATACCACGGCTGTTTGCTCGCGGCCAGCGCACGCTCAATTGCTGGCTGTTAAGTAAAAGACAGAAGCGAGGGGCGTGATTACACCACCACCCATGTACCAACCCAATAACACCCAGCCAGTCGCCGCCCAAAATGTTCGCGCCGCCGCCTATGTGCGCATGTCCACCGAACACCAGCAATACTCGACCGAAAACCAACTGGATCGCATCAAGGAGTATGCTGTCCGACGTGGGATGGAAATTGTGCGAGTATACCAGGACGATGGGAAAAGCGGTTTGACCGTGAAAGGGAGAGATCAACTCCGCCAATTGATTTCAACCGTGGAAATGGGTGAGGCTGATTTCACCTTCATTTTGGCGTATGATATCAGTCGCTGGGGTCGTTTTCAGGACGCCGATGAAAGCGGTTACTATGAATACATCTGCAAGCGTGCGGGCGTGAGAGTGAACTACTGCGCGGAACAGTTTGAAAATGACGGCAGTCCAACATCGAACATCATAAAAAGCGTTAAGCGCTCCATGGCCGGTGAATATAGCCGCGAATTGTCCACGAAAGTTTTCCAAGGGGCCTGCCGATTGATTCAGATGGGTTACAAACAAGGCGGTGCTGCCGGGTTTGGGCTTAGGCGGATGCTGATTGACCAGCATGGCACGCATAAAGGGGTGCTTCAAATCGGCGATCAGAAAAGTTTGCAAACCGACCGGGTCATCTTGGTTAAAGGGCCGGAGGCAGAAGTAGAGACCATTTTATGGATGTACCGTGCTTTTGTGCGCGAAGGAAAACGGGAATCGGAGATCGCCGGTGAGCTCAACAGCAAGGGAATTGTTACCGATATTGGCAGGCCGTGGTCGCGGGGGACAGTCCATCAAGTTCTGACCAATGAAAAATATGTCGGGCACAATGTTTATCACCGAACCTCCTGCAAGTTGAAAAAGAAGCATATCAACAACCCTCCTGAGATGTGGGTTCGCAAGAATGATGCTTTCGAGGGAATTGTGCCGGAACAACTCTTTGCAGCGGCGCAGGAAGTCGTCATCGCCCGCAGCGCCAAGCTAAGCAACGAGGAAATGCTGTCGCGGTTAAAAGACCTCTGGAACCTGCAAGGACGGCTGTCGGGGATTCTGGTGGATGAGTGTGAAGCGATGCCGTCCAGTGCGGCCTACCGGTATCGCTTTGGCAGTCTCGTGCGGGCTTACGAGCTTGTTGGCTATGATTCCGGCATCGACTACCGGTTTATTGAGATCAACAAGCATTTGCGCGGGATGCACCCGAAAATCGTGGACGAGATCATTAACCAACTTCGAGCCCTGCCGGCGGAAGTCGAACAGTTACCCAAGAGCGGCCTATTACTGGTAAACCAAGAATTACGGGTGTCCCTGGTCTTGGCCCGCTACCTGACAACTCCGTCCGGGTCGTCGCGCTGGGTCATCCGGCTGGAGGAAGGCCATCAGCCCGACATCACCATCGCGGCCCGGATGGATGAATCCAATGGCACAATACTGGACTACTATTTGCTACCGGCCATCGACATGAACGCCGACAAACTGCGGCTGGCGTCAGAAAACGGCGTTTCCCTTGATTGCTACCGTTTCGACAATCTCGACTATTTCTTTTACCTGGCGAAGCGAATTTCCATTTTGGAGGTTGCATGAACACGGAACAAGAAGACATCCATTTGGTGCCAGTCGAACAAATCCGCGTGTTAAACCCGCGCGCCCGCGACCAAAAGAAATTTGCCATCATCATGGAAAACATCCGGGTGCTCGGTTTGAAAAAACCGATTACGGTGCGTAGGCGGCAGACCGACGAAGATAGTTACGATTTGGTCTGCGGCCAGGGTCGTCTGGAAGCGTTCAAGAAATTAGGGTTCAAAGAAATACCCGCCTTCATTCGTGGCCTTTCCAAAAACGACGCCATGTTATGCAGCCTCGTGGAAAACATCGCGCGCCGCCACGTCCGGGCGATTGACCAAATCAAGACCATTGATTGGATGGAACAGCAGGGGCAGCCAAAATCAGCCATTGCCATCAAAACAGGGCTTTCGGAGCAGTATGTGGGCGATGTGCTTATGCTTTTAAGGCATGGTGAGGAACGGCTGCTCGACGCAGTATTGCATGGTCGTATACCCATTACAATTGCTACACAAATAGCCGGTGTCTCTGACGAAGACTCACAAAAAGCTCTGATGGGAGCATACGAGAGCAAAGAGTTAAACCAAAAGAATTTGCGTGCCTTTAGAAAGCTCATTGAACAACGCCGCTTTTTCGGTCGCAGTGCCGATCCGGCCAGGGGGACGCGAAAGAGATCCCGCACTAGCGCAGCCGGACTGGTGCAGGCATATAAGCGCTCGGTTGAAAAACAGCGCTTGTTTGTAAGAAAGGCGCGTTGCTGTGAATCGCGACTTCTATCCATGGCTGCGGCACTTAGAAAACTGCTTTCAGACGAGCATTTTAATACTCTGTTGCGCGCGGAAAATTTGTTCACGCTGCCAGAATTCCTAGATGAAATGATGGAAGTCGAAATGGAGGTCGCATGAGTGAGGCCAAAACCGCATTCCAGGCCGGAACCATGGTCATTCCCCTGGAAAAAATTCTTCCCATCAGGCCGTTTAGGCCCAAAGATGAGGCCTCGGTTAAATTTCGCACCATCGAAACTTCGCTGAAGGAAATTGGGCTGATCGAACCCCTGGTGGTTTATCCGCAAAAGGGCCGGTCGGGAACCTACATTTTATTGGATGGCCATTTTCGAATCGAAGCCCTGAAGCGATTAGGGCACAGTGATGTCTTGTGCCTTGTCTCTATAGATGACGATGCTTTCACCTATAATGACAAAGTGAGCCATATTTCACCCATTCAGGAGCACTCAATGATTATGCGAGCCATCGGCCAAGGAGTTGCCCCTGAGGTAATCGCGAAGACCCTGGACAAAAAGGTTCAACTGATTCGTTCGGAGATGAATTTATTGGACGGTATTAACGCGGAGGCCATCGAACTGCTAAAGGACAAGCCGATCACCAGCGCGGCACTTCGGCTTTTTAAGAAGGTCAAAGCAGCGCGGCAGATTGACATGGCACAGACCATGGTCACCGTCGCGAACTATACCCACAGCTACGCCAAGGCGCTGCTATACGGAACCATGCCGGACCAACTGCAAACTACCGACTTCATGGACAAGTCAAAAGAATTGAAGCCCGAGGAAATTGCTCGAATGCAAGAGGAGTCGTCGCGCATAGAAAAGGAGATGGAGATGTACCGTGGCGCGTATGGCGAAAACAGCTTGAAATTCAATGCCGCGCAAAGGTATCTCAAGCGGCTTCTGGACAACGCGCGCATAGCCCGTTTCCTGGAAAAAAGTCACCGCGATATTTTAGACGAGTTTCGTGAGATTGTGGCACTGGAGGCCCATTGATCGGTTAATATCATCCATGAATTAGCCACCGCCGCATGGCGCCGCGAAAAAAATCGGGATTTAGGTTGCCAAAAGGTTGCCCAAAATGATGTTTTTAGCTTCCCTTTTCGGAAATTAGGTGTATCTTGTTGCTTGTTCTAAAGCATTAACAATCAACTAAGTCCGCGATATTGAGCGACTTAGCTTCGCGGTGGAAACGAGGTTCGACTCCCGCCACCTCCATTTTTTAGTCAAGGAAGAGCTGCACGACTGCTCAGATCTAAGTCCGGGACGATGAATCATGCCCGGATCTGCCGAGGTCGACGCCAGGCCAGCAGGAGCACCGCGGCACCCATGAGAAGGCTCCAAGTTGATGGCTCAGGGACGACGACGAATTCCAGCGTGGTGCCACCATTGGCGAACATAAAGTAACTGCCGACCGTGCCGCGACCGCCATCCCAGACGTTTTCGGCGTGGAGTTGATTGAGGGAAAATCCGAGATTGGAAAGGTCGTTGCTGGCAGTCAGGAGGGTGTAGGTCTCGGGGTCGGTGCCGTCAAAGAAGCCGGTGTCCTGGAAGTCGAAGGCGATGGATTGCAGGCCGGTGCCGCCGTAGGTGACGTTGCCGACGACGTTGATGCGGTCGGAGGTGTTGTCCGTGCCGCTGAGGTGGAAGACGTTGGCAGCGGTGGCGGAGGGGGTCCAGGCGAGATTGCCGTCGATGGTGAGGGTGTCGAGGTTGGCGGCGGTGCCGTGGGAATTGTTGCCGATGTTGGCGTAGGTCATGGTCTCCGCGAGGCCTGGGGCGAGGACGCCGCCGCTAACGGTGACGTCGGAGTTGATGGAGCCGCCGCCGCCGAGGTAGGAGCCGGAGCCGATGTGAACGGTTCCCTGGACCTGGCCGCTGACCACCACCCCACCCGTCGTCACGCTCACGGTGCCGCCGGAGTTGGCGTTGACGCCGGACAAGATGAGGATATCGCCGCTGGAGGAGGCGCTGGTGATATTGCCGGCGCGGCCGGTGGTTCCCTCGGAGAGGGCGACACCGGTGGATCCAAGATAATTCGTCGTGCCGGCGCCGCTGATGTTGCCGGCGTAGGTGGTGGTGGAATCAAACCCGTGATAATTGAAGGTTCCGCTGTTGGCCACGTTGCCGGCAATATTCGGCGCGGCGCCGAGGGGGGCCAGATTGAAGGTGCCGGACGCACCGATGGACACGCCGCCCGCGAAGGTGTTCGTGGAACCCGTCGAAGTCAAAGTGCCGGCGTTGATGGTGGTGCTTCCGGCATAGGAGAGATTGCTGCTGCTCAAGGTCAGGGTGCCGGAGCCCAATTTGATCAAGGAGCCGAGGCCGGACAAATCACCCGAGAAGACGCTGTCGCCGTTGCCACCACCTTCGGAGACCGCCACGGCCTGCGGGGTGCCATTGGTGTTGGAGAGGACGACGTTCTGACTGCCGGAAAGTTCGGCGAAGGTCGCGGCGGTTACATTCGGGCCAAAGACGAGATTACCCGAGCTCAGATTCACATCGCTGAACTGGAGCGCGAGGCTGCTGTTGATGACCATGGTGCCACCAGTGATGTTAGTCGGGCCGGAGAAAGTGTTGTCCTGATTTAGGGCGAGCGTGCCGTTGACGACGTTGACGTTGCCCACGCCAGAAAGGTTGCCGGAATAAGTGACGGGCGTGGAGTTGCCGTTGAAGGCCAGGGTGCCGTCGTTAACGATGTTGCCAGAAGCGACCAGACCGTTGATGGTGCCGTCGCCGAGCTGCAGGGTGCCGCCGGAAATGGCGGTATTTCCGGTGAAGGTGTTGTTGGCGGACAGGACGACGGTGCCTGAGGTGCTCTTGGTCAGGCTGGCGGAACCGCCGAGGATGGCGCTGACGTTGCCGCTCTGGAGATTGAAGGTGGCGGCGGTGGTACTCAATGTGCCGGAGGTACCGGTGAGGTTACCGGCGGTCAGCGTGAGATTGCCAACCGTTTCATCAAAGGTGGTGATGCTCAGAGTGCCGCCATTGACGGTCACCGCGGCGGTGCTCAGGAGCGTATTGGTGGCGCCCAGAGCGAGGGTGCCGTTGTTGACGGTGGTGCCGCCGTCGAAGGTATTCGTGCCGGCGAGGGTCTGGGTGTCCGCGCCGTTCATGGTGAGCGACACGCCGGAGCCCGAGAGGTTGCCGCTGTAGGTCGCGGTAGTGGCGCCGACGGGATTGGCGAAGGTCAGGGCAAAGCCGGTGGGCAGCGCAAGGTCTTGGGCGCCGGAGAGGCCGCCGAGTGTGGCGTTGGTGGTAAGGGCGGAGAGATCGAGGGCGCCGCCATCGTGGTCATAAACGAGGATGCTGTTTTGGAGGGCGAGACTGCTGGTCAAGACGAGAGTGCCGCCGGTCAAAGTAGTATTGCCGGAGAAGGTATTGGGGGCGTTCAAGGTCAGGCTGCCGGCGCGCATGGTGAAGTTGCCGGTGCCGCTAATGGGGCCGGAGAAGGTTTGGGCGGTGGCGTTGCCGTTGTAGGCGAGGTCGGCATTGTCCAGAATGCCGTTGGAAGCCACCATGCCGTTAAGGGAACCGTCACCCAGTTGGAGGGTGCCACCCGTGATGGTGGTGGTGCCGGTGTAGGATTCGGCGTTATTCAAGACCAGGAGGCCACTGAGGATGGCGAGGTTGCCGGTGCCGGAGATGTTGCCGGCGTAGGTTTCGGTGGTCGCGTTGATGGCGAAGGTGAGGTTCGCGTTGTCGAAAATGTTGCCGGAATCGAGGATGCCATTGGTTGTGCCGTCGCCCAACTGGGTGGTGCCGGCGGTGATATTGGTAAACCCGGTGTAAGTCATTTCATTGATGAAAGTCAGGGTGGCGGTGCCGTTGCTGGTGAGATTACCGGTGCCGCTGATGATGGATGACTGGGTGATGTTGGCATTGGCGGTAATCACGACGTCGGCATCATTTTCCACAGTGGGGTCACTGGTGAAGATAAGCGTACCCGCCTTCACGTGGAAGATACCGGTGGAGGGGCTGGCGCCATTCAAGGTGAGCGCGCCGGTGCCATACTTATAGACATCGCCGGCGCCGGAGATTAAGCCGAGGTAGGTGCTGTTGAAGTTCTGGGTGAAGAGCAGGTTGCCATTGTTGACAAGATTGCCGGTAACGAGCGTGGTGTTGCCGAGGAAATTGATGGTGCCAAAATTGATGGTGGTCAGCCCGGAGTAGGTATTGTTGCCGCCCAGGTTCAGGGTGGTGTTGGCATTCTGGGTCAGGGTGCCGGCGCCGCTGATGACGCCGGCGTAGGTGCTGTCGCCCGTCTGATTGAACACCAGAGCGCCGTTGTTCGTAATTGCGGAGGTGGTCGCGAAGGCGGGGTTGGTAACGGTCAGCGTGCCAGCAGCGATGGTGGTCGCGCCGGTGTAGGTATTGGCGTTGGTGAGAGTCAGGTTGCCGGCGCCGAGTTTGGTGAGCGAGCTGCCGTTACCGCTAAGGACGCCGGAATAGGTGGCGTTGCCGCCATTCTTGCCGACCGACAGGGCGACAGACGACGAACCAGCGTTGATGAGCGAGAGGCTCTTATTACCACTGAGTTCGCCGAAGGTGGCATTGGTTACGCCCGAACTAAAGACCAGATTGCCGCCGGTGGTGTTATAAATTACGGTGCTGTTTTGCAGAGCGAGGCTGTTGTTTACCGCGAGGGTGCCAGCGGCAATGGTCGTGGTACCGGTAAAGGGATTATTATTGGAAAGCGTCAACGTGCTGGTGCCGGCCTGCGTGAGATTGCCCGCGCCGGTGATACTGCCGCTAATGGTGTTTGCGACCGTCTGATTGAGCACGAGCGAAGTGGCGTCCACGATGTTACCGGTGAGGCTATTGATGTTGCCGGTGAAGGTGAGCGTGCCGTTGTTGATCGAAGTCAGACCGGTGTAAGTGTTGTCAACGGACAAGGTGAGGCTGGTGTTGGCGTTTTGCGTCACCGCGCCGGTGCCAGAGATGATGCTGCCGTAGGTGCTGTTGGCGGTCTGGTTGAACACAAGGGTGCCATTGTCCACGATTCCCGCGCTCAAACCCGGGGTGGCGTTGGTCAGGGTCAGAGTGCCGGCACTGATGGTGGTGGCACCGGTGTAAATATTGGTGTTGGTCAGGGAGAAATTACCCGCACCAACCTTGATCAAGGAACTGTTGGCGCCGCTGAGGACGCCGGAATAAGTGGCGTCAGCGCCATTTTTGCCGACGGAGAGCGCAACGGCGACGGAACCGGAGTTTGTGAGGGCGAGGTTTTTGTTGCCGCTCAATTCGCCGAAGGTGGCGTTGGTGATGCCGGGGTTGAAGACCAGCGCGCCGCTGGTGGTGTTGTCATTCACCAGACTGTTTTGCAGGGCGAGGCTGTTATTGACGACCAGCGTGCCGGCCGAAATGGTGGTCGCGCCGGTGAAGGTGTCGGCGCCGCCGAGGGTCAGGGTGCCGGTTCCGACCTTCACCAAATTCGCGTCGGTGGTGAAATTGGAGCCATTGCCCGAGATGACGCCGGTGTAAGTCGTCGAGGCATTGTTGCCGCCGACGGTCAGGCTGCCATTGCCGGAGATGGCGCTCATCGCGACGTTGCCAGCGCCGGCGAGGGAGCCGATGGTGGCGTTGAGGCCGTTCATCGCAAAGGTGGCGTTGGCGGTGATGTTGAGAGCGGTATTCGAAGGAAGAAGGTTGGCGAGATTCTGCTGCAGGGTGCCGGCGAGAATGTTGGTGGCGCTGGTATAAGTGTAAGGCGCACTGGCGGCGAGAACCAGCGTGCCAACACCGGCCTTGTTCAAGTTGTCGGTGGTGAGCGTGGTGGTGAGGGTGGCGTTGACGCCGAGGGTCAGGGTGGAATTGGCGTCCACGGTGAGGTTGGAGCCGGTGCCGTTGATGGTAATTGGGCGATTGGTGGTGGTGGAGTTATTGGCCGCCAGTTCGAGGGTGCCATTCGCGGAGGTGTTGCCCAGGATTACGGCGCCCGTCGGGACGCCGAGGTTGTTGTCCGAATTGATGCGAATGGCGCCACGACTAATGGTGGTGTTACCCAAATAGGTGTTGTTGCCAGTCAACACGAGGGTGCCATTGCCGACTTTGCTGAGGGCGATCTCGTTGGCCGCCGTGGCGGCGTAATTGACGCCATTGCCCAAGAGGCCGGAGTAAAAGTCCGTGGTTCCGTTGGCGAGCAGGTTGATGGTCAGGTTCGAGACCGCTCCGCTGCCGCCGACGATGGCGTTGGCGGGGCCGGTACCAAGGACGTTCAGGCTGTTGATCGTCTGGCTCGAAGGGGTGGAGACATTGCCCAGGACGAGCACCCCGCTGCCATTGCCGCCATCGCCCAGATTGAGCGTCACGCCTGCGGCCAACCGACTGTTGCCGCCCGCGAGGATCATGGTGCCGCCGGTGATTTCAATGGTGGACACGTTGGAAGCGCCGGTCAGAGTCAGGGTGCCATTGCCGGCTTTGGTAAAGGTGGACAACCCCGCGGTGCCGTCAAGAACAGCGCCGGTGAGGGTCAAATTACCCGCGACGACCGTAAGCGTGACGGATTGGGACATGGTCAGGGCGCCGGTACCAACCGACAAATCGTTGGTGCCCAGGAAGGAGAAATCATTATTCAAGGCAAAGAGGTTGGCGCCCGGCAGGGATTTGGCCGAACCGCTGGTGTTGTCGAGGGCGCCGCCATTGATGACGACCTGGCCGGTGCCGAGCGCCGCGGCGCTGTTGAGGTCGAGGGTGGCGGTGGAATTCAAAGTAATATTACCCGGGGTGTTACTGGAGCCCGAGAGCAACACAGTGCCATTGTTGATGGTGAGGCCGCCCGAGTATGACTCGTTGCCGGACAGCGACAAGAGGCCGCCGCCGATTTTGGTTATGCCGTTGGCGCCGCTAACGGCGCCGCCGATGGCCAGCGTTGCGCCGGAAGCGATGTTGGCGGAAACGGTGCTGTTGGCCGTCAGAATGACGGGCACATTGATGGCGTGGGAACCGAGCGTGACCAGGAGGGCGGCGATGGTGCCACTGCCATTGTCGAGCGTCAGATTGCCACCGGAACCGGCGGCGATGGTGTAGCCGACGGTGCTGGTGAATTGCAAGCCGCCGACCGTGCGGTCACCATCCAGCGTGATGGTGCTGGGGGCGTTGAGCGTGCCATTGGCAAAAGTGACCACGACGTTCGGGCCGACGCCATTGGGTGGCAGCGACTCGCCCGCGCCGTTGTAGGACCAGAAGGCCGGATTGGCCCAACTGCCGCCGGTGCTGAGGCTCCATTGGTTGGGCTGGCTGGAGGAAATGACATGCAGATCAAGATTACCGCCGAGGATGACAAATCCCGAAGAGGCATAGCCTTGCGCCGGTCGGTTGTCCCAGACGAAGTTCGTGATATTGGCCAGACCGCCAACGGAAGTAATCAAGGGATAGAAACCCGGATTGATCACGGCGCCACCGGTACTGCCCACGAGATCAATTTTGACGGCCGCACCGCCGAAGTCGGTCACCCCGCTGGTGAGGAGGGAAAGATAATTGTTGGTGAGATTCGCGCTGGTGTTCAGGGTGATGACGGCATTGGAGGCGAGGGTCAGCAGACCGGAGATTTTCAAGGAGGCGCCGGTACCGGTGCCAAAGCCGGGTTGGAGGACGCCGCCGGCATTGACGGTCAACGACGCGGTGACGGAGCCGATGCCGAGCAAAGTGCCGCCGCTGTTCACGGTGACGCCGGTGGAACCGCCGATGACGGAACCGTTTTCGGTCAGGACAATGCCGCCATTAACAATCACGGGAGCACTGAGGTGGTTGCTGTAGGTGTCGAAAATGGCCCCGGCATTGACGACGATATTGCCGCCGCTGATGGTGGGCGCCGTGCCGACCACGGCAGTGCTGTTGCCGAGAACGAGCGTGCCGGCGTTGACCGTGGTGTTTCCGGAGTAGGAATCATTACCGGTTAGGTTGACAGTGCCCGAGGTGGACTTGGTCAAACCACCGCTGCCGCCCAGGCTGGCGCTGACGTTGCCACTGGAAAGATTGAAGGCGTTGCCGGACAAGATACCGGCATTGCCCGTGAGATTGCCGGCGGTGAGCGACAGGATATTCACCGTTTCGCTGAAGTTGCCGAGGGCAAATTCGCCGCCGTTGACGGTGACGTTGCCGGCGGTGGCGAGGGAATTGTTGGCGCCGAGGGCGAGAGTGCCGCCGGTGATGAAGGTGCCGCCGGTGTAGGTATTGGCGCCGCTGAGAACCTCGGTCCCACCGGTGCTCTTGACCAAAGCGACCGAGCCGTTGCCGTCTTGAATGATGCCACCAAAGGAACCGGACCCGGTAATGGTCAACGTGCTGTTGGCAAGAGCGCCATCGGTCACGAGGCGGGAGCCGGTACCGGCATCGGCCAATCCGGCGATGGACTGATTGAAACCCACCAGGTCATAGACTCCCGACGAATTGGCCAAATCGCCCAGGGTTAGGACGGTGGTAAGCGGCAAAGCGTTGGTGATAGCGTTGCCCAGGACGCCGCCATTCACGACAGAAGTGGTGCCATTGTAAGAGTTGTTGCCATCCAATTCCGCATAATTGGCGTCCACCACCAAGTTCGAGCCAGCGAGCGCGCCGACAATATTGCCGGTGACCAAGATGGGGCCGCCCGACAGGCGCAGCGTATTGCCATTGTTCGAAAGCGTGCCGCCGAGGGTCAGTTCGAAGCCGGTGTTATTGAGGATGTCGCCGCCGCCAATGCCGGCGACCGTGAGATCGCGGTTGACGGTGTCATTATTGGCGCCAGTAAAGGCCAGGGTGCCGAGAGTTGAAGCGGTGCCGAGCAGGATCGCGGAAGAGCCGGTGCCGAGGGCACCGTGGTTGGTGATGGCCAGGGTGCCGGCTTGGACCGACACGCCGCCCGAGAAGGAATTATTGTTGGACAGCGTGACCGTGCCGTTGGTGGTCTTGGTCAAATTCGCGGTGCCGCCGAGGACGGCGCTGACGGTGCCGGTTTGCACGCTGTAGAAAGCGCCGGTTAAAGTGCCGGTGCCACTGATCGTGCCGTTGCCCAACGTCACGGTTCCCGTTGACTGGTTGGTGGAACCCAGAGCCAGTTCGCCGCCATTGTTAATCGCCAGCGCATTGGCGGTATTGCCCAAGGTGCCGTTGCCGGCCAGCGCGAGCGTACCGCCGTTGACGGTGGTGCCGCCGGAATAAGTATTCGCAGCCGTGAGTGTAACCACGCTGCCGGTGTTTTTGTTCAACGCGGCGGTGCCATCGAGGATGGCGCTGACGTTGCCGCCGGCGAGGCTGTAAGCGCTGCCGTTCAAAACGCCCAGGTTGCCGGTGAGATTACCGCCCGTAAGCGTGACGACGTTGACGATGTCGCTAAAATCTCCGAGGGCGAATTCACCACCGGTGAGCGTGAGGTTGCCGGAGTCCGCGAGAACATTGTTGGCGCCGAGAGCGAGGGTGCCGCTGGACACGGACGTGCCGCCAGTGTAGGTGTTCTGGCCGGAGAGGGTCACGGTGCCGCTGGTGTTCTTCGTCAAACTGCCGGTACCGGCGAGGATGGCGCTGATGGTGCCATTTTGGACCACGAAGGTGCCGCCGTTGTTGACGGTCACGTTGCCGGTGGAACCCGTGAGGGAGCCGTTGGCCAGGGTGAGGTTGCCCAAAACATTGTTGTTGGAATTGACGTCGAAGGTACCGCCATTGACGGTGACGAAGCCGGTGGCCGCCAAAGCGCCGCTGGCGCCGAGGGCCAGGGTGCCGCCAAGGATGACGGTGCCGCCGGTGTAGGTGTTTTGACCGGCAAGCGTGACCGTGCCGCTGGTGGTCTTGGTCAGATTGGCCGACCCGCCGAGGATGGCGCTGATATTGCCGCTGGCGACGCTGTAGGCGCTGCCGGTCAGAATGCCCCGATTGCCGGTGAGATTGCCACTGGTGAGGGTGACAACATTGACGGTGTCGCTAAAGTCGCCGAGGGCAAATTCGCCGCCCGTGATGGTCACATTACCCAAGTCGGCCAGAACATTGTTGGCGCCCAAGGCGAGGGTGCCGCCGGAAATGGCCGTGCCGCCGGTGTAGGTATTTTGACCGGAGAGCATCACGATGCCGCCGGTGGACTTGGCGAGATTGCCCGTGCCGGCGAGGATGGCGCTGATGGAACCATTCTGTACGGCGAAGGTGCCGCCGGAATTAACGGTGACGTTGCCGGTGGTACCGGTAAGGGAGCCGTTCACGAGGGTGACATTGCCCAAAACATTATTAAGTGAATTCACATCGAAAGTGCCGCCGGTGACAGCCAGATTGCCCGAGGCCAACAGCGTGGCATTGGCACCGAGGGTCAAAATTCCATTGGCGATGGTCGTGCCGCCAGTGTAGGTGTTCTGGCCGGAGAGGGTCACGGTGCCGCTGGTGTTCTTGATCAATCCCGCGGTTCCGGCGAGAATGGCACTGACGGAACCATTTTGCACGGAGAAGGAACCGCCGGTGTTGACCGTCACGTTGCCGGTGGAACCCGTGACGGAGCCGTTGGCCAGGGTGAGATTGCCCAGTATATTGTTGTTGGAATTGACGTCGAAGGTACCGCCATTGACGGTGATGTTGCCGGTGGCCGCCAAAGCGCCGCTGGCGCCGAGGGCCAGGGTGCCGCCGAGGATGACAGTGCCGCCGGTGTAGGTGTTTTGACCGGAAAGAGTGACCGTGCCGCTGGTGGTCTTGGTCAGATTGGCTGACCCGCCGAGGATGGCGCTGACATTGCCGTTGGCGACGTTGTAGACGCTGCCGGTCAGAATGCCCAGGTTGCCGGTGAGATTGCCACTGGTGAGGGTGACGACATTGACGGTGTCGCTAAAGTCGCCGAGGGCAAATTCGCCGCCCGTGATGGTCACATTACCCAAGTCGGCCAGAACATTGTTGGCGCCCAAGGCGAGGGTGCCGCCGGAAATGGCCGTGCCGCCGGTGTAGGTATTTTGACCGGAGAGCATCACGATGCCGCCGGTGGACTTGGCGAGATTGCCCGTGCCGGCGAGGATGGCGCTGATGGAACCATTCTGTACGGCGAAGGTGCCGCCGGAATTAACGGTGACGTTGCCGGTGGTACCGGTAAGGGAGCCGTTCACGAGGGTGACATTGCCCA
>Ga0206896_1033_pt1 | contig 32243 bp, 38 predicted proteins | sample Alteio_BWOrgHeat_52_FD_152969 | JGI IMG/M metagenome (GOLD analysis project Ga0206896, IMG submission 152969) | Enriched cells from forest soil in Barre Woods Harvard Forest LTER site, Petersham, Massachusetts, United States -... | ecosystem: Environmental > Terrestrial > Soil > Temperate forest >... | reverse complement strand
GGAACCTTGGTTAATTTTGCCGAATCAACCGGGACTCCTCCTAGAATGCAGCCGCAAGAACAATCCACTACGTCCAAGCCGTCAACGGACGAAACCCCTCCCGCCAAGTAACTTCGATGATTTTCTCGACAAGTCGCAGGTTGACCGGGTAAGCCCGACCTTGCGCAAAGTGCGCGCAGGTTGGCGGGTCTTTGTCCCTCATGACATCGCTCCCGAAAAACCCAGCAGGGCCGGCGATCGCGCGCGAGAATCTATCTACTTCTAAGAGGATGCAGGGGACGTGTGTCGCACCCATCTTCCGAAGTCGATAGGCGCGGTGATACCCGTTATACAAATAACATTTAGAATTATGTCTGGTTACCTGCATCCACGGAATACCACGTCCAAACCGCACGCCTGCAAGTTTCAGTCCGATAGCTTGATTAAATGCTTCCTCTTTGCCGACCGTCCGAAGGTTCGTCTCTGGTGAGATTATTCTAAATCCATTTGGAATGTCCTCCAGCCTTGAAACAATGTCAGGAATGACTTGTGGTAGACACTCTTTCAACGAGTAATGCAAATCAGGACCGCTCGGGCAAACGGCTGCGGCAATTGCTTGTTCGATGCTGATGTCGAATTGAAAGGCTAGAAGGGGTTCAATTTTTACCAAACGGAACGACCATGCACGTACATCGTTTAGGACTTCGTGGAATCGGGGATGCTTCTCAATTGCGTCCAAATACGACTTGTGTTCAGGCGGAATGTCAAGAATCTCTGGTTTTCCCGCGTCTTCGACTCGCGGGCCAAGCTGTGCCTTCGCCTTCTTCCAATGCTCATTAAGGTCTCTGCTGGTTTTCCCAGTCACCTGGCAGCGTTTTGCCAAGTAATCAATCGCCTGTTTCTGATCCATGAATCCAACAAGAGAGAGCCCCTTGCCTAGCATGTCATTGTCTCCGATGGTCGAGAAAGCAGCCACACGGTTCTCTGCCGAGGGAGGATTTTATTCCCAATCTTCAGGGTCGTCAAACCGGACAGGGACAAGCGCTTGCACTAACGCTGACCATCCGGTACACTCAGAGGAATTCCATTCCATGCATCCCGGTGACCGCGAAGAGATGACCGGCTCGCGACCCGATACCCGTCTTCTGGCCGGCCCATATCATCCGCCGGCGCTTTTCCGTGGCGATCGCGCTTTCTGTTTATTCAGAGACACCTACGTTGTCATTACGTCATGGACCGATGCCCGCATACCTTGGGCGCGCTGCCGTGCGCTGGATCAGCACGGCGGCCAGGGGAGCGGCTTGCTGGTCGATGAAGAATTGGCCCGCGCTGTACGCACGGAGAGTGCCAGGGCCGTCAAGCACTGGTGGGGCGCAAGTCAGAGCGCGGTGAAGAACTGGCGTAGGGCGCTGGGCGTGGACAGGAAGAACAATCCCGGCACGGTGCGGTTGATGACGGCGGCGTCGGAGAAGGGCGCGAAGAAGACGCGGGGCCGACGCTTGCCGCCGAAAGCTGTGGAACAGCGACGGGAAAGGGCCATCCGGTTAAACCTTGCCAAGAATTTCGTGCCGAACCCTTGCGGCGGCGGCCGGCCCTGGACGGCGAAGGAACTGGCGCTGCTGGGGACCGCCGACGATGAAGTGATAGCTGCGCGGATTGACCGGACACCGGAAGCGGTTCGCGCGAAACGGAGACGGCTTGGCATCCCGAGGCGACGGGACAGAAGACGGAAGGACAGATAAATGAAGAACAAGCCAGCCGGCAACAGGACACCTAACACGCAAAACTCGTTTCTTTGGGCAATTTCCCATATCTCTGATTGGGCCGGCAAAAAATCCGCGCCAAGTTCGTTGACCGTGAAAACGGCGTACATTATCATCGAAGGTTCCCCAACGGCTTGGATGTTCTACCCAGCGGAACGCCATGACTCCCGAGCAGAAGGCACGCCAGAAGATCGACCAACAGTTGCAGCAATGCGGCTGGATCGTGCAGAGCATCGCGGATTTGGACATCTCCGCCGGCATGGGCGTTGCCGTTCGGGAATTCCAACTGACCACCGGCGCGGCCGATTATCTGCTCTATGTCGATGCCAAGGTGATCGGCGTTATCGAGGCCAAGCCCGAAGGATTCCCACTCACCGGGGTTGAAACGCAATCGGCCAAGTACACCGAAGGATTGCCCCCCGCCCTGCCCAAATATCGGCTGCCGTTGCCGTTCGCTTATGAATCGACCGGCACGCAAACCCAATTCACCAATGCGCTGGAGCCGGATGCGCGTAGTCGCTTGGTGTTCTCTTTCCACCGCCCCGAAGAACTGCTCCGATTGGTGAAGCTGAACCACCAGACCCGCGCGTTGCTCCGCCAGCTGCCGCCTTTGGACGAAACCGGCTTGTGGCCCGTGCAGGCCGAGAGCATCCACCACCTGGAAAAATCACAGGGTATGCCCGTATTATATCGGCAGGGAAAGCCCAACGGAACAGGGGCTAGTTTCGGTTTCACCGACCATCATGTCAAGGAGGAAATGGAGGAAAAACAAAGAAATCAAGATAATCGGCCCTTCAGCTTTGCCCATCTTACCGCCGCTGCCTACTTCGCGATTTCCTTCCGCATCTTCCCGGACAACCCTCGGTCAACCTGCGGCCAGGCTATACCGTCGCAACGGGGCCAGCCTGCGGTCATTGTCGGCTCAGTACACGGGCCACTTGCACGGGGTTCCAGGGTTTGCCGCGCCTTCTTGAGCGCCGGCGGATGATACGGGCCGGCCAGCAGCCGGGTATCGGGGTGCGAATTCTTCATGGTGATTTCGTCTTGCGCTTGGCCGGCTTTTGTTCCGCTTTCGTTGTTTCCTTCGCCGGCCGGCCACGGCCTCGGGGCGGGATGGATTCTCCCTCAATTGATTCCGAAAACGCCAAGCAATTCACGCCCAGCGCATTCGCCAGGGCAATAACGCTGGCCCATTGCGGTTCCCGTTCCCCGCGTTCCAATTTGATTAGACCGTGCAAGTGCATGCCCGCGCGCTCCGCCAGTTCTGCCTGGGTCAAGCTGGCTTGCGCCCGGAGGGCTCGCAGGCGCTCCGCGAAGCCGGTTTTCGGTTTCATGGTGAATACCTCCATGCCCTGAATTATACCCGAATGGGTAACAGCAAGCAAGCTGCAATCTGGAATGAGAATCCCCGAACAATACCCATTTGGGTATTGACATATATTACCCAATAGGGTAATATAGTAATGAAGTTGGGCCGGCAGTGTTAGCAGCACCGCCGGCCCTGGACCCAACCTGTTGCGGAGATTGGATCATGCGCCAGATTACCAAAGCCCGCCGGCCCGTTCAACGTTCCCTGAACTGGATTCCCGCCCATGATGGCATCGGCGACCACGTTCGCTTGCACGTCGGCAAGGATTCTTGCTGCTATCTGGTGCAGGAGATTCAATGTGATTTCCACGGCGAACGCGCCTTCCAGCTCGACAAACTCGACATCGCCGATCCCGCTGTTTACTACGTCCGCATTGCCGGCCAACGGCGCGAATGCGAGTGCCTGGGCCACTTGAGACACGGCCGTTGCAAACACGCCGATGCCGTCGCTGCCCTGCTCGGCATGGGTAAGCTGCCGCAGAAGTTCCCGACCTGTTCCCGCGCGGCGTGAATCATTCTTCGCAGGGGCCGGGCTGTCTGGCCCTGTTCATCCCCCGATTCTCCTACTCCCGAGGTTCTGACCATGAAACGCAAGCAATCTGCCAATCATCCCGGTTGCCGTCATTGTGGCGACAAGTTACTCCGCTGGGGCCATTCGCTGGTATGCCCGACGTGCGACCGGATCGATCTGGCGAAGCCGAAGGAGCCGGCAGACACGCCGATCATCCTGAAATTCCCGCAGCCACGGAAAACGGCAGCGTAATCCCTGAAATGATCCACGGGCCGGCCCGCACCGTCTGGTCCGTGGGCATCTTGAAAACGGTGTAAAAACCGAAAGGAACCCTGTTATGCTCTCTCGAATGTGGAATGCCTTCCAGCGTCTTGTGGACAACATCAACGCCCTGGCCGACAGCTTCGGGCAGGCGAATCGGCAATTCCGCGACCGGCTCGCCCTGGATGCCGGCGAACCGAACCCGCCGGCCACGTTGACCGATCCGCCAGTGAAAGTGCTGCCGCCGGTCGAGGAACCGGATGAAGAAAAACCCGCGCCGAAGCGGAAACGTGCTGCGTGATTCCAGCGCCGGCGTCAAGCCCACGGCATTGCCGTGGGCTTTTCATTTTTGGCCTAGCGTCCGGTAGTGAATTGCACTGCGCTGATTTCTGCGGCTTTAGATAACATGCCCATTTGCCCCCCTAAATGCAATGGACCGATCTCCAACGAGGAGACCGGCCCACGGTGGCAACCAGAAAGAGGACTCGCGCGGTTCTAGTTATCGTCACTGAATCCTGGGTCTAGCTGGGATGGGGTCGTTTTCAGCGCCTTCGCAATTCTTTTGATTGTTGCCTCTGTTGGCGCATACCGTCCAGCTTCCAGGCGGCTAATATGACTTTGCGGCAAGCCGGTTTTCTTAGCCAACTGTTGTTGCGTCAACCGTTGTTTCCTCCGGTTTTTCTGAATCTGCTCACCAACTTTCTTTCTGTAATCGGCAATCCGTTGCCGGGACTCAACCGATGTTGATTCTCTTGCGTCAATGACACCGCCAATTGTTTCTTCGGGAAACAGAAGTTCGGCGATGGCATCCACGATCTCCGGCTTCTCTTCCTCAGTTGCATTTATGAAGGACTGCAAGAGCTTCTCGGCACGCTCCCAATCTTTCGGCGTCAATTTGACGATCCGACCCGCGGCCCTATGTACAAACCGAAGACCGAAGCGAATCATGGCCCCAGTGTCCATAACCTCACATTCTGATTTCTGCGAAATAAGGGTGTCCATTTCTTTCCCCGTCCTTTCCGAAGAAGCGTTTCGCGTATGGCTTTATCCGGTCGTGCATGTTACGCATGCGCCGTAATAAGAAAGCCGGTTTTCAATTTTGACGATCATGTACCCCCGTGGACCCCCAGCATGCTGTACCTTTTCGAATCCAGCAACAACCACTTGATGGAACTCCGAGAATACACCGAAAAATCCACGGATGGTCACGTTCCCTAGCGGGCCACCCGTTTCTTGAAATGACCACACGTCGTCGGTCCATTTATGAATGGCCAGCGCGGTTGTTGCGACCGGGTTGCCGAAATGACAAAGCCAGGTATCCGCAACGTCTACCAGGTGGACGTATGGCCCTTCGTTTGGGAAGATTTTCATCGCATCCCTTTTTGACGCCTCCATGTGAATCACATGATGCGGATTGGTCGTCAATTCTTCATGCACTATCATTGCTTTTCTCCTCTCTCAAGTTGCCGTACCTGAATCATCATTATGCAACTTTATGCAACTGTGTCAAGGTCGATGTTGCATATTCTCCCGCCGCTCGTTGCCGCCTTCTTTCGCGGCGAGGGTCAATCTTAGGTTCATCAGGATCAGCCTTGAGCCAGCGCCAAGGCGTTGGACTGTAATTGATGAAACGCTTATTTGACCCACCATTTCTTTCCCCTTCCCCGATAGTGTACATTTGCAGCACTTTTTGCGGAATTCCGCCAACTCCACGTTGTAATCTATTCCGTGTATGGTATAGTTATTGTGTGGAGTGAAACTGATTCAGCGAAAAGGGGAAAGCCATGATCGACGTGAATGAACTGACCTTCGGCGTTGAAATTGAAACCACGATTCCGGCCGATGCCCTTCGGGTTGGCCCTCATGGTTACGGGTATGAAATCGCCCAATTGCCTGGCTGGAAAGCCGACCGCGATCCTTCGATTCGGGTTGGCGTTCGCGGCCATCAACCGTGCGAATTCGTGTCGCCAGTGTTCAAGGGAATCGACGGGTTGCGAAAACTGCTGGCCGATCTTGTGGTCATCAAGAGCCTGGGGGCCAAGATCAACGAATCTTGCGGGCTGCATATTCACGTCGGATTCGACAAAGCCGACCGCGAAGCAGTCGCCAAACTGACCACGCTGGTCAGCAACTTTGAAAAAGCGATTTACGCCAGCACCGGCACGAAGAATCGCGAGCGGGGCCGGTGGTGTCACGGGGTCAATCGCTACGGCTGCGTTCAGCAGGCGATTCAAAGCAGCCACGACAGCCGCTATCACGTCCTGAACCTGGCGACGGGCGGGAAGCCCACGGTGGAATTCCGGGCCTTTGGGGCCACGCTGAACGCTGCCAAACTGGTCGGATATGTCCGCCTCTGCATCGGGCTGGTGGAGCGGGCTTTGCGAGCCAAGCGGACCACGGATTGGACGGCCAAGACGGTCAAGGAAACGTCCCCGATCCACCGCGACGGCGAAGGGCAAACGACACTTACGCGCCTGTTCTACCAGCTCGGATGGACGAAGGGCCGGCAGCCCCACACTCATGGCGACCTATCCGGCGCGGGCCTGCCCAGCATCCAGCGAACCAAAAAGGAACTGATGCGATTGGCCCGCCAGTACGATGCCCAGCGTTAGCAGATGGGCCGGGCTTCCGCCCGGTTAATGCACTCGCCTCAACGTGAGGCGAACGGTCCAAAGTCCGAACCATCCAAGGAGTCTACCATGCGTCCTGCGAATCCCGAATTCACCCTGAATCCCGCCTCTGTGGAAGCCATCAAGCGTTTCCGGGCCAGCAAGCCCTGGCGCGGCACGTTCGCCGAACGGTTCGACAAGTTCATGAGCTTGCGGCAAGGGCTGGCCGAAGCGAACGACGTGGCCCCGATCTTGGAATTTCGCGGCGTGGAAGACGGCCGGAACCAAGGCAACGGGGTCTGGGTGTCGGAACTGAACACGATCATTCTGGTGGGCAAGCTGTCCTTTGTGACGTTCCTGTACTGCTTCATCTGCTCTTGCGGTATCGACCGCGACAACGCTCTGAAATCGGCGCGGAAGATTTTCCGGCACTACTTTCCACGTTCCTTCGGCGGCTGCCGGCAGGTGGGCGATTGTCTGGTGCGGGATCAGGCGATGCGGAACTGAGCGAACAGAGCGGAACAGAGCAGAGGCGTTTTTCGATTCCCAATTTTAACTGGAGAACTGACCATGTGCGGCGTTTTCGGTTTTGTGTCCTGGGGCGGCAAATTGTGCGTGGAACGGTTGCAGACAATTGCCCGCGTGACGATGACGCGCGGGGCGCATGCCTGGGGCATGGCCTGGCTTGATTCGCGTGGCCGGCTCAAGATGTTCAAACAGACGGGCCGGATCGTCGATAGCCTGGGCCTGCTCGCGATGGCGTCCGATGCCCGCATCCTGATCGGTCATTGCCGGTTCGCCACGGCCGGCGATCCGGGGGAGAACGCGAACAATCACCCCCACCCTGTCGATGGCGGCTGGCTTGTCCACAATGGCGTCATTCGCAATTACGACAGCGTGGTGCAGCGGTTCGGCCTGCACCCGTCTACCGACTGCGATTCCGAAGTGCTGGGCCTTCTGATCGAACAGGCCCAAGGCACGATGGCCGAGCGTTGCCTGGATGCGGTCATGTCGGTAGAAGAGTCCCCCTTGGTACTGTTGGGATTGTGGAAGCCGGGCCGGTTGGTGGCCGTGCGGCAGGGGAACCCGCTGCACGTCGGGCGAACAAAAAAGGCGTGGTATCTCGCGAGCCTGGCCGAAGGGCTGCCGGGGAACGTCGAAGCCCTGCCGAATCAAGCGGTCCACATTTTCACCGAAAAAGCGGTGGACGAAATGAAGTTCTAGGCCGGCTCGTCTTCCCCATCGGCGCTCGGGTCGAAGGGGTTGCCGGCTTCATCCAGGGCGAAAGTGTAGGCGACCTCGACCGGCTCGCCGAACATCTTCACTTCAGACAGGCATTCATCGCACTGGAAGACGGGGAAAACTTTCCCGCCCACCGTGGCATCGCCGGCCTGTTGCAGCATTCGCCCGCACTTCGGGCAAGGAGTTTCGCGCATGAAAGCCCTCACTGTATGCCAACCGTGGGCCTGGGCCATCATCTTCGGCCCCAAGCGGATCGAAAACCGCACCTGGAAGACATTCTATCGAGGACCGCTGGCCATTCACGCCGGCAAGTCCAAGTCGCACCTGTCCGAGACTCTCAACGACGGCACGGCGACGCCGCCCGATCTGACCTTCGGCGCGTTTCTCGGCGTGGTCGAGCTGGTCGATTGCGTGCCGGTGAACGAAGCGCCGGCCGATCCATTCGCCGAGGGGCCATACTGCTGGCTTTTGGAAGACCCCAAGCCGTTGCCCAAGCCATTGCCCTGGCGCGGCGCTCAGTTATTATGGAAGGCCCCGGAACAGATTGCAACTATTCTTGGAGCGGAATAGAATGCCCACCATGAAACCAGAGGATTGGCTCACGACTGCTCAGGCAGCGGCAGAACTCGGCGTGAGCGCCCGCCGTGTGGTGGCGCTTATCAAGGCGGGTCGCTTGCCATCGCGTCGGCTGAATGAAACCGCCATCAAGACCGTGCATCTGATCCGGCGTTCAGACCTTGAATTGGTGCGCGATCGACCACCGGGCCGGCCGGCGAATCCACCGTCACGGCCAATTCGGAAACGGACTTAACCGAACGGGCACGGGAACTCGCGACACTCAAGATTGACGGCTAGGTCACATGGAAAAGTTCGCGATCATTGAAAGTACAATATGCACAATTCCAAGATAGAAGATTTGAAATTGTCTGAGTGGGCAAACTCTTTACTTGATTTGAATGATGTTACATCGATTGGCCCATTGAATACGCCGCTGAAAACCGCTTATTTGCAGCCTGTCGTAGACACATTTGGGTCGAACAGCATCGGGGTTCTTACGTCGCCAATTATTTTCAGAGAAGCATTTACCTTGGGCGCTAATTATCTTGCTTCTCGCGTAGCAGCATGCGCGGTATTGACTGGCAAGCCATTTCCAAATGGTCAGAACTTGCCTTCTGGGGTGGAATTCGGTCCTGATGTCATCAATTTTGCACAGGAACTCTTAGCAGGAAAATCCGGCAGTCCAATGGTTGTATCAATAGAACCAGATGCGATTTGGAAACCGTTTAGCGGAAATGACGGCGGGATCGCCATATTGTTGCATCAGATGCAATCACAATTAGTTTTCGCGTGGACAGCGTTTGAAGCAATGGTAACTGATTTGTGGATTGTGGCGGTCAATAATCAACCAAACATACTGGCACGATTAGCTGGTTATGCCAAACGCATTGAGAAAATGGCTACTGGTGCATTCAAAGACGACGATCAAGAAGAAAAACAAAAACAATTAGTTGAAAAAGGGCGCGCCGTGAGCCTAAACGAAATTGGGAAATTGACTGAACATGGTTACGATCTAAGTTCCAAAATGGGCAATCTTTTAAGCTCCAGTTCCGGCATGAAATTCTCCACTTTGGAAGGAATTCGCAGAGCGTACAGCTTGGCGTTTTATGAAAAAGAACAGAAAGCTCGAACCGACAGAATTGACAATGCTCTCGCCAATACTGGATTGGATGAACTTAGTGCGGTTCGCAATCTTATCATACATCGGGCTGGGAAAGCCGATGACGAGTACGAAAAACGCGCCAAGTGTCTTCCACGCCTTCCCAAACTGGAAAAAAATGATGAAATTCAACTGAACGGAGAATTATGCAGGATGCTTACGAAATCGTTCATAACTTGCAGTATAGCCTTAATTAACGGTGTAGATGATTGGCTCGCTCTCACTCGCCCGACTCCGCCATCTTGACGAGCGAACGAGAATTATGTCTCATGAGATTTAGAATTTGTCTGCCAAATAGAGTTGGAATAAAGCCAGCACCATCGCAAAGCGCACATTCATCATCGGCGCATTCAATAGATCGCCCATCACCGTCGCATCTTGGACAGACCATTTCTAAATTCGGCAGCTTTGCCGCTTGATGTTCCTGAGCTTTGCTTTCGTCCGTCATCATGATATTGTCCTTTCACCATCCGAGAAGACTTTGGAGGCAGCCATCAGGTCGAATCCTCAGACAACTCCGAACCGCCGCGATTCTTCCGCCCGCGCCGGCCCAACGTAAGTGAATCCAGCGGTCAGGCGCGAAACCGAGCGGCTTTCCGCCAACCCGACCGCCACAGTCTTATTCTCGTTTCGATCAGGCCGGACCAGCCCCGGCCGGCGGTTCATCTTCCACAACGGCGACCTGGCCCGATGCCGGATCATTGCTGGGTTGCTGGTCGTGCTGCCGTAATCCTTCCCTGTTGCCTTGAACAGACTCGCGACGAATTCACTCATGACGTTGCCGATGCCGACCCCTTGGAAATCCGGCAGGCAGACAGTCCGATGCTCGCGCCAGTAGCTTTTCTTGCCGACCGAATGCAACGCGGCGCTGAAGACCACGGGCCGGCCCTCGATCATACCGAGGAAACATTTCGCGGCCTTGTGCAGATGCGTGTCTAAATAATGATGATGCTCGAAAAGTTCCCACACTCGGCGATGGACGCGCGCAATCTCCAATCGGATTTCCGGCCGGCGCTGAAGTGACCTCCAGGTGAATTCACCGTTCGGCATTTCGCAAACCCAATCCGGTTGCAGCCAGTCCAGCACATCCGCATGGCAGGTGACGGCGACGAACTTCTGATTCCGGCGGCGGACGGCTTTGGCAATCGCCGCACTGCCGATCTGGGCCACAGTGCGGTCTACGACGGAAGTGAATTCATCGACCACCGCCAGGGCCTGGGCTTCCGCCAAAGAGCGGGCGATGGTGGCCCGGAACTGTTCGCCGGTGGACAGGCAAGAAAATGGCCGCAACCAGGATGGCGGGGAAGAGAAGCCGACCGAAGATAGCAGGCCGGTGATGTCTTTGATGCCAAGCGCTGCTGGGAACGCATCGACCAGACTCCGATCCGCCGGCCAGTCATACCCGGCAATCAGATTCTGGCCGAAGGCTTCGCGGGCCAGCGTCGATTTTCCCGAACCGCTCGGGCCGTGGATCAGGCCGATGTGCCACGGCTTTTCTTCCAACGGCAGATTGACCGACCATTGCCGCTCGCTCCGCTGGCTGGGCGGAATGTCGAAGAATCCCTCCAGTTGCAGCACGCGCGGCGACCGGACGACCTCGACCGACCTCACGAGATTAAACTGCGGCATACAAGGCCCTCATTGGTCAGGCGTTGCAGCAGCTCGGCCTGTTGCTCTTCCGATTCGCATTCGACCAGCACGTTGAACTGCTCGGGAATTTCCTCAGCGCCGTCCTCCCCGTCTTCGCCCCAATCCTCTTCTGCCCATTCGCAATCCGCCTTCTTTGCGGTCTTCTCCAGCAAGTCGATCAGAGCCGGGCTGCCGGTGCGGACCTCCTGCAAGAGCGCTTCGAGCCTGTCCTTGTTCGCTTCTGCCATTCCGGCCAACGGGTCGAGCGTGGCGAGAATTTTCGCCTCGGCCGCCTCATCCCATGAGCCGATCAGCACCGGCACTTTTTCATGGCCGCGGCGCAGGGCCACTTTCTTCCGCGCATGCCCATCAATGATCCGGCCTGTTTGCTCATTGAACAGGATCACGCCGGCCCAGCCGATTTCCCGCAACACGTCGTTCAAGGCGCGCATCTGCTCGTTCGGGTGAACGCGCCAGTTTTTGGGATTGTCGGCCAGTTCGGTTGGCGACCGCCATTCCAGGCGAAGTTCAGATGAATGGGCTTGTGCGGTGTTCATTTGGACAGTATACTCATTTCCCGCCGCATACACAAGGGACGCATAATGGCTCGACAAGAAACAAGCCGGGAACAAATGGCCATGCTGCAACGCCGGCAGCGGGTCGCCGAACTCTATCTGACCCAGCACACGCAATGGGAGATTGCCAGAAGGCTCGGTATCAATCAAAGCAATGTGAGCCGGCATCTGAAGGCATTGCGCGAAGAATGGCAACAGTCTGCCCTGATGGATTTCAATGCGCGCAAGGCGGAGGAGTTGGCCAAGATCGACCAACTGGAACGCGATGCGAGGCGGGCTTGGAAAAGGTCGAAACGCACGAAGGAGATCGAGACGGCCCACACCAAAAAGTCACGTCGGCGGGGGGAAGAGTCGGAAGCCAGCCTGCGCAAAGAGCCGAGCGCCGGCGACGCGAAGTTTCTGAGCGTAGTCCAGTGGTGCATCAACAAACGATGCGAGATTTTGGGTTTGAATGCACCAAAGCAATTTACTACGCCACCCGGTCAGCCATTGCAGGTTCAGGAAATTCCACCCACCCCGGAGCAAGAGCGCGATGAACTCAAGGAACTCACGGACCAATATCGCAAACGAATGACCGGGGCAGTTGGCCTAATGCTTTCCCCTTCGGAGAACTAATGCCATGTCCGCAATTCCGGCAGCAATAGACATTCTGACCCCTGAAGAAATCGACAAGCTCAGTGTCGAGGAAATCCGCGAATACAAGAAACTGATTGCCGGACGCCTGCCGCCAAAGCCGGCCGTTGCATGGAAACCATTCAAGGGAAAGCCACAAGAGGCGGCCTACTGGTCGCTGGCGGACGAGCTGTTTTTTGCCGGGGCCGCAGGGCCGGGCAAAACGGACCTTTTGATTGGCCTGGCGCTGAGCCAGCATCAGCGGTCGATTATCTTTCGCCGTGAATTCCCACAACTGCGGGCCGTCATCGACCGTATGCACGAACTTATCGGATCGCGCGGCTCCTTCAACGGTCAAGATCATGTCTGGCGCATAGAAGATGGACGGACGGTCGAACTCGGTGCTGTACAGCACGAATGGGACGTAGACCGTTACCAGGGCCGACCGCACGACCTGAAAGCGTTCGATGAATTGCCGCAGCTAACCCAACGCCAATTCCGTTTCCTGATTGGTTGGAACCGAACGACACTTCCCGACCAACGCTGTCGGGTTGTGGCTGCCGGCAATCCGCCATTGAACCCAGAGGATCGTTGGGTCATCGAAGAATGGGCTCCGTGGCTCGACAACAAATACCACGATCCGGCGCTACCCGGAGAACTTCGCTGGTATGCCATGCTGCAAGACAAACTGACTTGGCTGAAGTCGGGAGAGCCAATCCATCACAAGGGCGAAAAGATTGTACCGCGTTCGCGGACGTTCATTCCGGGCCGGGTGGACGATAACCCGATTCTACTGGCACGCGGGTACAAATCCGTTCTTCAAGGAATGCCGGAGCCGCTTCGCTCGCAACTCCTCTTCGGAGACATGAACGCCGGCACGCAAGATGACCCGTGGCAGATAATTCCTACAGGCTGGGTTCGGGCCGCAATGGAACGATGGACACCGGATGGGGCTGGTGATGAACCGCTAACGGCGATAGGTGTTGACGTAGCGCGCGGCGGCAAGGACAAGACCACGCTGGCCAAGCGGCACAAAGTTTGGTGGGACAAGCTCGCCAAGCATCCGGGTACGACCACGCCGGACGGTCCAGCCGTCGCCGGCTTGATTCAGCGCGAATTGGCTACGCAGCGATTGCCGGCCAGCCGCAATGCGCTCGTCTGCATTGACGTGATTGGGGTAGGGGCTTCGGTCTACGACACTTGCCGGGGGCAGGGTATGCGCTGTCATCCAGTGAATAGCGGACAGGCGATCCATCAACGGGACAGCACGAATAATTTGACGTTCCGCAATCTGCGGGCATGGGCGTACTGGCACATGCGGGAAACGCTCGACCCATCAAACCCTCTTGACTTGCCTCAGCCGCCGCAATTGCCGGATGACCCGGAACTTTTGGCGGACCTCTGTTGCGTTCACTACAAAATCACGCCGGGCGGCATCCTGGCGGAGCCAAAGGAAGAGATCAAGAAACGCATCGGGCGCTCGCCCGATGCAGCCGATGCAGTCGTCTATAGTCTGCTACAACCCGGCGTCGATTGGACCATTCATTTCCTCGATCCGGCAACGGTAGTGCATACAGTGTCGCCAAGGAAGGCCGCTTCTTGGTGGTAGCGCACGTGAATCACTCATAAACGAAATCAGCACAAAAACGAAATCAGCACATAAAGTCTGAAATTGGGCGACAACACGGAGCCTAACCCGCCAAGAATCCACGCTCCAACTGGTTGCTACAATCAATCGCCTTGGCCTACAACTAAAATCCAGACACTGGGCTGGGTCTGGCGCAAGAAACCGTTTTCTGCATTATCGTCTCTCTGCCGCATGATCCCCACTCGGCTCGGCATCCGGGCAGGCGGCTTTGACCATGGCCACGATGCCGGCCCGGACGGGTTCGGGCAACACGGCCCAGCGTTCGATCAGCAGCGCCAGGCGCGGGTCAAAAGCCGAAAAAAGCGCCAAGCAATCCGCCAAGACAATTTGGCGATTGTCGCAAGTTCCTGAAATAGCAAGGGGTTGCGGATTTGCCGGAACGGTCTCGAAAACCGATGTGGCCGAAAGGTCACCGGGGGTTCGAATCCCCCCCTCTCCGTTCAAGTTTGGTTGGTTTTCCCAACCTGTTTCTTTACAAGGAGTTACGAACGGGAATCTGATTGGCACAGTCGACTGTGCCAACACTGTGCCAATCACGATGTCTATCCGCCTTTTGGCAACCACGTTAGGGGCTGTCTGGAGCAGTTGACTCGAAACCGGGTTTGCAGTGCACACTCACCTCTTGTACAGATTGCTCAAGGAATTGGTCCTCTTCAGACCCCGGCGTCCTCCAAAAAACTACCGATCGTCGCCAACGGCAACGTTGCCGCCGACATCGCCTAAAAAGTCCAAACGCTGCATGTGCTGCTGCGCTTCATCGTCATGGAGGTGATAATAGCGTCGTACCATCTTGCTGTCACTGTGACCCAGCCATTCCATCACTACCCGCTCGGGCACGCCGCTGTTGGCACAGCTCGAACAGAAAAAATGCCGGAACGAATGGAGCCGGCCATGGGCAAAGCCAATTTCCCCTTCCGCAGAATTGAAGTGAACCTTCAACGGCGTCAGTACCTCTCGAACCAAAACGTTTCGCACAGTGTCGGCCTTTATCCGGTCTCCTTTTGGGCCATGGAAAACCAGCCCGTCCCGCGCCTGTGACAAATTCTCCAGAACTTGTCGTAAATCGGCGTGAATCGGGAAGGAACGGCTCCGCCCGCTTTTAGTTTGCCTGGTCGGTTTGCTCGGCCAGCGCCGGAAATGGGTACTTTCATCAATTAACTTGATTATATTGCTGTTCAAGTCGATATCCGACCAGCGCAGTGAAGCCAATTCGGAAATCCGCAGCCCGGTGCAAGCCAACGCTACCATCAGGTTTTCCAAAAAGACCAGATCCGGATGCTGCCGACAGTGCCGGATGAGCGCCTGGACTTCTTCCGCCCGCCAGCAATACGTGCTTGTTCCCTGCGGTTTGACCAGCGGCAGGCGGATTAGGCTCGATGCCGGCAAATGGCCGTCCTCAATCAAATATTTCACCACTTGCTTCAGAGTTGTCAACTCCAGGTATGTTGTCAACTCCAGGTATTCGGTAGCGTAGGCGTATCCTTCGCCGTCCAGATGCGCGGCGTACGCTTCCAGCGTTCGGCGATTTACTTGATTCCAGGCAGTGATTGTTTCGCTCTGGGCGAAAGCCTCGAATTTGTCAAGGACCGGGCGGTAGCGCTTGACCGAAACCGGTTTGGCACCGCCAACGACACGAGGCCGGCTCACATGTTCAACATAGAGGCGACGGCCTTCGGACAAGCTCAACAGTCCGGGCGACGTTTCGGCCAACGCCGAGCGGGCCGCCAGGCCCAGGTTCACGGCTTGGACAAGATCCAGCCGCTGGAGCGCCACCAAGGTCTCACCACGGTCCTTGGTGCCCAACGAATGGCGACGGGCATCGGATCGGTTGGAGCGGCCATCGGCATGCCAGACGCCATCACGCTGGCCAAGCAGCCAGACGAAATGCGTGCCGACGACTCGTTCTCTTTTGCGTTTGGCGGGCATTATTTTTCTTGTTCCTTAGCTTGTACTGCGCCAGCCTGTTGGGCCCACCAGGGCCGCGGGCCGGGCAGGCTGGTTGTCTCGGATGACGGAGTCTCCGGTGGCGGATTCGCGGGCGGCCCGATCGCGGTCGCTGCCTCAGCCGGCGCGATTGGCGGCACCATTTTCAGGGCATCGACGGGAATCAGGATTCGACAGTGCGCGCCGCCCAGCTGGGAGTGCGGTAGCTTACCCCGCTTCAAATAACGACGGACGGTTGACAACGAAAGCCCAGTGTGCTCGCTGAACTCTTGCGGCGAAAGGAACGGCTTTTCCTGCTTGGCAGCGTGCTCGGCATTTGGACCCGACATTGGGCGTTTTCCGGTTCCAGAGGGATCTTGCGCGACTCGTAAACCTCGACACTTGACGAGGTTGTCGCCCGCAGGGAATCCCGTAAGGGATCCCTTTCCTTCTTCCGGTTACCAAATAATGGGGGCATTATTTTTTCTGGCCCATGCCACGCGGAGAATCGGTTCAGATTTGGGACGTCAGATCAGCAATCTGAGATGATGGTTTTGACCGGGACGATGATGCCCCGCCAGCCTTGGCGGGGCGTGTAAGAGGGATAGCGAGGACAAATTGACAGAGATCAAGCTGCAAACCGGCAAATCGTGTCACATCCAATCAGGCCATTACAAGGTGTCGTGCTGCCGTTGGCGGATGTGTTCAATAATCCCGAATGCCTCGGGAGAAGTGAAGTCCAACACAGCTGTTATTTCGTCGTTGCTTCGTCCCTGGGCCAGCAGGTCCTTTATGTCCAGGATTAGTTCGGTAAAGGTGATCTCGTTTTGGCAGACACACAACGTACCCAAAATTCCATTCCCGGCTTCGTGCTGTTCGGATTGTTGGAGCACGGACTCTGGGACAAGTCGAGATTTGAAATTACGCCATGGGCGGCGGAGGGACCGTCTCGGGACTTCGTCAGGTGCCAAGAATTCCGCAATTTTGAAGATTCCGAAGACTCGGGCCCAGACTTCCGGACTATAATCACACCCTATGATCATATGGAAGGCAGACCGATAGCGGTTGGCAGCGGTGGTGAGCGAGATTCCCAGCTCCTGAGCGATCTCGCGCAGCGTCTGCTCCCGGCTACACTCGTACTGGTCGTTGAACCATCCCTCGCGGAGGTCCCAAATTTTCAGGTATTCGTCCAGTTTGTCATCTCGTCGGCGCAGCTCGGGGATCTCCTCCATTTTCTTCCATTTCCGGACGAGTTTCTCGATTGCCTCCCGCACTTTCCGTTGCGGCGCGTACAGGTTTATTCCGACGATCGGCCGGCGTGGGAAAGCGCCAAGAGCGGGATTTTGAAGACGTTCTAATTGTCCAAGGAATTGATATTTCCAACCAATACGGGTCGGAATCCTGCAAAGAGCCGGCGGTTACAAGCAGGCTGCCCACCGCCACTTGCACTTCGGCTGGCAAGTCCGCCAACAGCATCGACGCGAGGCTGCGATAGGTAGACGGAGCGACAGCTCCTTGCTGCCAGATCTGACTGAGAGCGGTGCTGCCCAAGCTCTCGGCGCTGGCGCCCGGGGGCGGCAAAGGCCCGCTTACCCCGATGTTCCTCAACAACAACACAGCCAATTCCTGGATTTTCAGTTGCGTCGGGTCGACGCTTGGCTGCCGGTAGTAGTCGTTTGCCTCCCGCCAAAAACGGAGATAACAGGGATGCCGGCGGGTTACTTCCCATCGGCCGGCAACAGGTAGTCCCATCAATACCGTCGAAGGTCGTGAGATGTACCACGATTGATCGACTTCCTCGCCGGTAGGCGTTGCGTCTTCAGGCCCCATGTCATCCTCCTAGCTCGACAAGAAAAGAGCCACCAATGAGTTTGCCATGTTACGGACAACCACATTGGTGATGGGATTGTACCAAAGTCGAGTCCGGGTCGGAAGATGCGTTTAAATGAACCAGGGAAGCATGTGCAAGATTATTCGGAGCGAATTCCCACGAGCTAGTTGTGCGGGGATGCGTGAAGTAGAAATCTCGGATGGTGAAACAAGTGAAAGAAACAGATTTGAAGCAGAAAAAGTATGGTGGGCTCCAGGTGATTATTCCGCAATTTGCCCCGTATTTTACCATCGTTCCGGCGCGCACCCGAAGCTGCTATCCTGCCCCTGAAAATGGCCTTCGTCTAATTATTCCGCGGTTTCCTGTGGAATTTGGCCCGGCCCAAGAGTCTGCAAGCGCGCGCTAACTGTCGGAGGGTGAGACAGTGCGAAGATGGACAGCTAACGAGAGCAGGAACACAGTGAAAACCGTGGAAGTCAAGCGATCCGCAGCAGGTGGAAAAGCCGGAATCGTGATCGTTCGGGAAACGCGATCTATACGTTTCCTTGGCCGATGGCTTTCCGCACCAATTCCTTCACATCTTCGAAGAAATCGCTGGCCAGAATCCAATCAAGGTAGCCGGGGTCGGCGTTGGCCACATCTCTTAGTCGGCGACCGGTGTGTTTACCAAAGGCGAAGACAGGCTCGCCATCCGCCATGCGAAAGCGGCCCGCCAAGTCCACTTCCATAAACTGCCGATGCAATTCTCCGACATTTTGCGGCAGATCGCGATAGTGCTGCAATTGGGCATCGAGAATCAACGCGGTCGCTAAAACGTCCTGGTCCGCGCGGTGGGCCTGTTCCTGCCGCTTGCCGCAGTAAAAGGCAAATGCCGATTGGAGGTCGCGCCTTTCCCGCGAGTGGTAAATCTGTAGCACGTCGATTACGGCACGGCCCATCAGCAGGAACTGAACTCCGGCCCTTCGAAACTCCGCCGACAGCAACGGTAAATCGAACTTCTTGAGGCCATAACCGGCGAGGTCGCAGCCATCCAAGAAGCGATCGACTTTCTGCGCGATTTCGTCAAAACGGGGGCATTCCGACACATCGGCATCGGTGATGCCGTGGATCACCGTTGCGGTGGGTGGTATCGGCACAACAGGGTTGATGCGACGCGAAACCAAGATGGGCTCTTGACCACGGGCACAGCGCAAGACGGCAATCTCCACGACACGATCGGTCGCCGGATTGAGGCCGGTGGACTCCATGTCGATGAAAGCCAGTGGCCGGTCCAATTGAAGACATTGGAACATGACAAACTCTTTTTTTGAAGGGGCGAGTGGTCACGGAGAAATGAGAAACGCCGTCGTACGAACGAGGTGAGGGATAAAGGGCCGTCGGGTAGGGGCTCACCTCACGGTGGGCACCCCCCCAGGAACCGTACGTGCGCCTCGCGACGCATACGGCTCGACCGCAGATATCACTGAATGGGCGATGTTCAGTGAGGCCGACCTCGGGTTGCATCGGTATGGTATTCGGTGCCACTTGCGACACCGGCCAACACAGAAACTTCCGATTCGAGGTAGGTGCAGGCCGACGATGAAGGCATCAGCGGGCCTACCTCCTGGCCATGAAGATTCGGTATCGCGAATGGAGAATGGTCTTCTCGGCACGCCGAGGAGGCCTGGGGGTCATTTGCGTCAATGGGTTGCCCCATTGTCAACACGCTTTTCGCCCATAACTCCGTTGCGACAGTTTCATCTTCACTTCTTCGGCAATCGTGGAATTCGGCTCCTCCAGATGGTATCTGAAGGCCGGGAACTACCCCCGTATCCCGGGCATTACCCCGGGCCTTGGCTTGGTCCACTATCCTTTAGCGCTCGTCCCACACCGGTTCGCCCTCCTGGTACAGTCGGGCAGGTCGGCACCTCGGTCCCAGGGAGTCCCAGGGCCGAGCGACGAACGATATGTCCCAGTTCCGATGGTTCCACATGCGGCCAAGACGGATCCTGCTCAGAAGACCGGCGGGATTTTCGATCACCGTGGACGACCCTATGAGGAGGTCCCACCACCCGCGAGCGCGAAGGCTCCCCCGTGTCAACAGCGCTACGGGGTTATAATTGACGGCCCCATGCAGTTTGCTTTCGCTGATCCGCTTGTCCTTCCGGCCTCGGGAGCGACGCACTGTTCGTCGCCGAACCGATTTTGGCGTGGGCTTCCCACCTTGCGGCAGGCCACCGGCCAGACACTCCGGTGACCAGAGGTTCGGTAGCGTTGCCGTTACCGACAGTGGTTCCATCAGCTTCGTGAACTATCCTCCTTTGCAAGTAAGGCGAAATAGCTACCTGGTCGCACCCAATCATTATGCCGCAGATTTGATTGAACTTTAGCCCAAAAGGACTTTCCCTTGCGGTTTCGACGGCTAAGGCAACCCTATTATTATGCCGCAAATTTGATTGAGATTTAGCTTTAAGCGGCCCGACGCCGTGGATTTCGACGAAAGCCAACTAGCCCCCACAAACGTGAATTGCTGAAAGTGCTTGATTTGCTGGCACTCCCGGCACTATCGCCTTCGTGTAATGGCTGCGCGCAGATCGCGGTCATCGAAGCCGTTTGAAACCTTGCCGCGGGCCGCGAACTGATAGAGGGCGGGCAGGAAGATTCCGTGTAGCGCTGGGCCGATGGCCAGTCACAGGCCCAATCCGACCGCGGCCAACACCAGCAGCGCGGCCCCCACCAGCGGCACCGTTGGCATCCCGGCCTCTTGTCAGACGCAACCATCTCAAAACTGGCAGTCGGCCAGTCACGGCTTTTTCCGCGAAACTTTGTCACCGGTCCCGAAATACACGTTGGCGAACGTCCGGGAATAGCGCTCCTCGGCCGAAAGGTACAGATGAAAGTATCCGGGCCCGGCCATGCCGTGGACGAGCGTAAATTCGCCTTCCTTCTTGTCCAGCGCTGTCCATTGCAGGTCCATGTTCGCCGTAGCCCCGGCCCAGTTACCCTCCGCCGTTTCGTAGAAGTAGAGCATGCCGCGTTCGCCGCGCGGCAGCACGTATTTGCCGCGCACCAGGTACTGGCCGCCGACTTCGATCTTCGGACGCGTGCCCCAGACCTCGCGGATCTCAATGCGGCCGCCCTCCTTGAATTCTGTGTCGCCGATTTCGAATGGAACCTTGTATTTGAAACGATTGGCCAAGGCGGTGACATCCGTGGAGCCCTCGTTGTGTTTGGCTTGAGTGTCCTGCTCCAACTTGGCGATCTTCTTCTGCATTTGGTCAAGCTGCTGCTTCAACTCCAACACTCGGTCATGCATGTCGGCCAGGTTCGCCTGGCCCTGGTCCTTCTTGTCCGCCGTTGCGGGTGGCGGTTCGGTTGCCAGGGTTGTGCAAATCAGTCCACCGGCGTCCAGGGCAGCGATGCCGAGAACCAGTAACACCGCGATCGCGCTTTTGCCTTTGGTAAGTAACATGGATTGCAAAACTCCTTCTGTTAAAGCGATGACCTTGGCTGAGACAAAAGCCTTGGCCGCCACTTCCCCGACCGCAGACACACATGCGGCCGTGACCGTTGAAAACACCAGTTTGGCACGAATCTGGTATACGACCTTATTCATCTGGGTTGCCGCCATTCCAGCCGCTCCGGGTCCAAGGGATTGCCGCCATTCTATACTGGGCGGACGAGAGAGAGTTGTTCCGCTTTTTTTCTCATTCATCATCATCTAAGCGCGAGGGTTGGCCGACTTTGAAAGCAGCGTTATTGGCGAATTGATGCAGACGACCCTGGCCGAGCGCAACGCCCTGCTCGATTGTATCGACCATTTCGTGCAAAGGTTCCACCCGAGTTGGTCCGGCACGAGCAAGGACCAACTCCCGGCTTTGCTGGATGCGTCGCCACAGGTCAAGCTGCCGTATACTCTGCAAAACTTGCGCGGCCGCGTTTCGGAACGCTCTTCGCGCTCGAACGAAACGATCGATTACGTGGGCCTGGGCAGCAAATTGCAGTTATTGCAGCACGCGGGAGTTTTCGACCTGGTGGACATGCGCAGTCTGGACCTGGGCGACATGTTGAAACCCGGCCGCGTCAGCGTGATCGATGTCAGCGTCGCCAACGATACGGTGAAAAACCTGGTGACGGCCGACCTTGTGCGGAAGGCGTTTGCCTGGAAGATGGCCCACCCCCAGGCGCCGCCCACGCTGGTGGTCATCGAAGAGGCCCATTCATTCATGAGCCGGGAAAAGATCGCCACCATGCAGGCGACGCTGCACATGTTGCGCAACGTCACCCGCCGCGGGCGCAAGCACTGGCTGAGTTTGGCCTTCGTGAGCCAGCAGCCGGGGCACCTTCCGCCCGAGATATTCGAACTGTGCAACACGCGCCTGGTGCACACGCTTCGGAGCATGCACAACCTGGACGCGCTGATGGCCACGACCAGTGATGTTACGCGCGAACTCTGGGCCCAATGCCCGCTCCTGGGAACCGGCGAAGCGATCTTCAGCACCCCCCAATTCCGCCGCAGCATCGTGGTGTCGGTGCGCCCCGCCGCCAGCCAACGCCGGTTCGTGGATTGAGGAACGACGGGAACGGAGTGGAAAACGGGGACAGGTCAGGTGGTAATACGCTGGCCCTCGCCGGACCTGTGTTCCCCAATTATGCAAATGCGCGGCGGCCGATAATAAACATCCTGACCGCCTAGAGCCAACGGCACGAGTTATTTCATCGCATCAAATGACGCTGCCCTTATCTTCGCGTAAGTCCATTTTAACCAGTCCCATAAGCATCCCAAAAAATCCTGTTCTACACTTCAGCAGGTAGCAATATCGTCACCAGTCCCCCGCGGATCATGGCTGCCAATCGGGGGAAGACGGGAGTGCGTCTATGCTTGTCATTGGCGATGATGCCCATCCTTATGATCGGTTCCCGTGGGTCACGCTGTGCCTGATCATGGCCAATGTCGTGGCGTTTAGCTTTCAGCTATGTCTCGGCCGGGAGTTCACCGAAAGCTATAGCATGGTAGCGGCGGAGGTCGTGCAGGGGCGTGATTCGACGCCGCAGCAGGACGCCAAGTTTCAGTTGCCGCAGGATCGGCGACGGCATGCGGGCGCGGCTCTGACGGTGCCGCCGCTGCCCAGCCCGCTGCGGATTTACGTGACCCTGTTCACGCACATGTTTCTGCATGCCGGTTTCTTCCATCTGCTGGGCAACATGTGGTTCCTGTGGATCTTCGGCCGCAATGTGGAAACGGGGCTTGGCCATGCCCGCTTCCTGATTTACTACCTGATCGGCGGGCTGGCCGGCAGTCTGGCTCAGTTGCTAAGCGATACTCAATCCACAACGCACGCCCTGGGCGCCAGCGGGGCGATCGCGTGCGTCATGGGTTCGTACCTGGCGATCAATCCCTTCAACAAGCTCAAGCTCTGGTTCGGTTGGTGGATCGGCGTTATCGAGGTTCCGGCCGTTCTCTTTTTGGGTCTGTGGGCGCTTTTGCAATTTTTGTCGGCCCGCCACACTCAACCAGGCCATTCACACGGCGGCGTGGCCTACTGGGCGCACCTCGGCGGCTTCGCGGCCGGCTTGGTTCTAATCTGGGTCACGGTTGCGTACCTGCGGATGAAACTTGTCCGTGCCGAAGAAGGGGAAGAACTCGCAACGGCCGCCGCGAACAATGAAGTGCCTGTCCCTGAACATGTTCCGCCGGAAGACTTTTCCCATCGGCCAACCGTCACTCTGGAAACCGCGCGATACCTGCGGCCTCAGCCCACGGACTTGACCGAGCGCGAATGAAAAGGCTTATCGCCGCAAAAAAGAAAACGGGGACATCGCACGATGTCCCTTTCTTCAACCTTTCTTCAACTGGCATGCCGACGACGTCCGCCGCGACTTTCCCCCACGATCGGTGGATTGTTGCATTTGGCGATTTGACCAAGCGAAAGGTGTGAAGCTGGCGAGCCCGCAGCGCCAGCAGGGTTGTTTGCCCTTGCTGGCGCCCGGGCTCGGTGCACTAAGGTCTGAGTCAGTTGCCGATTACCAGCGAAGCGAATTTGGAGTCATTGCTGGGATTCGCGTCGCCTGGGCTGACCCGAACGGTGCAAATGAGAGTACCGAATTGCGCGGTCTCCGTAAAAATAGTCGAGATGGTCATCGATTGTCCCGCCGGAAGGTTGCCCACTTGGCCGCCTTGGCTCTCGACAGTGGTCACCGGTTGCGCCCGATCTGCGCCATCCAGGCGCGGATCATAGGTGACTTGAGCGGACCATGTTCGCTTGGCGGAACTGGAATAAGGCGTCTGGCTGAGGTTCGCAATGTGAGCCACGTATTGATACTTGTTGTTACCGAGCGCGGTTATGGTTACGTCTGTCACCCCCAGGTCCGGCTGATTCTTCTTCGTCCCAGTAGGCGGCGTCACGGTGGTTACGCCACCTCCGCCCGGATTCGACGGAATGACCGGACCTACAGGACCAGCCGCTATCGGATTCCCAACCGGTCGGTTGGTTGGACCAAAGGGCTTGACCAGGACCGGCTTTTGGGCCTGAACCGCGCCGACGGCAATCAACCCCAGGAAGATAGCGAGCGCATTTTGGAAAACTCGTTGCATGACTTGCTCCTTGTTACGTTATTATGATCATCGCTCCGCCCGGATTTGGAATCGGGGCCGAAACGTCATTCCCGGCAGTAATGAAAAAGGATGTGCCGAAAGTTGCCGTGCCTTTCAGGCCCTTTATTCCAGCACGGGCTTGACCTCTACAACATTCATGCCCGTGTCAAAAGGGATAACGGAGGAGCAGGAAGATTCTTCCCGTAGATTTGAGATTATTTCAAGATTTCTTGGCGCGCGGGGGGAAATCGTGGAAAACAGTGGGGAATGAGAACAGGAAAACGGGGACAGCACGATTTATTCTGATGTATGTCAGAATAAATCGTGCTGCCCCTTTTTCCATGGCCTTTTTCCATGGTCAATATGTTTGCCGATCCTTCGCAACATTGTCCGTGGCGTAGAACGGACTTTATTCCGTTCGAACGCGAAATCCGCGCCCCAAACCGTTGTCACTCGTGATTGTTTTCACCGACGGCCACGAATAAACAAAGAATGACCACGAATTCGCACGTATTCGATTTGCTAATGCAGCCGAATTATTTGGGTTTGGGCAGCATTGAGACGGGTCTAACGATGAATTGACTTGGAGTGCGATTCATGATCATCATGCGCTGAAGTGCGACTGTTGTGGGGCAAATTGGCGGGCGCCGCGCGCATTCTGGCAATAGGGCCTCAATCCAATCGGCCAGCTCTTTTGCTCGTTCGATAAGGTCGTAGGCTTGTACACGAGTGACTGGCTTACCACCAAGTGCAAATATGCCGTTGTGCATCAGGGAGTTGCGAATGTCCCTGATATTCATGAATGCCTCCCACAGGCGCGGCACTTCTTTTAGGCTGTGACCAGTGAGAGCGTGCAGCATCTCATCGTATTTCTCCCTAACGCCAACCTCGTTTCGATAGTCCCGCCGGCCGCGGTCGATGATAAAACTCCAGAGTTCGCCCGAGATCCCGGTCGTTGGTGCCAAGACCGAAAGCGAATACCCGATTAGCGTTTCTAGAGCGGCCGCAGCAAGGGTGATTGCGGGTATCTCGTCGGGAAGATGAGACTCAGCGTCTAGCAGAAGTGTTTCCCAATCCTTTGTCCGCAATGTGAGCGGTAAGCTCATGGCCGCATTCCAAATCGAATCGGTGAGACCAGCCACTACAATCTGAAGATGTGAGGAGGCGCGGGCTCTCATCTTACCTTTCTCGTCCTGAAGTTTATCTCCAGCGTCAGTTAGGAATTCAAGGCGCCAGAGATTTCCTTCCTTCGCGATTGGGTGAATCGGATGCCCGCGTCCGACCGAACGCAAACGGTGAAGCATCGACTGCGTGAGCTCGACAAGCATGTCGATGGGCGGGTCATCTGAGAAGGTTCCGTCATTTGATGCTGTCCGGTCAAATTCTGACTTAAATACGTCGATCTGAATCGCATTGGCGCGGATTGTTGGTTGTCCATTTACAAACACAGTCTGGTCAACAGTCGGCTGTTCCGCAGGGTGTAAGAGATAAACCAGATCGGACGGAACAACCGTTGGGTCCGCCATGGCCGCAAAGCTCGTTGAAGCCTGGTACGGTGGGTAGAGTCGGATTCGGTAGCCTTCATGGTCAAGCTCTGTGGGGACCAGTGCATCTCCTTGGGGAATTGAGAAGGCGAAGGGGAGTAAAATACGGAAGCGCGCGAGCATGGTGGAGGCCTTTCAAGAGTGCCTGATTGATCAGACAGAAGCGGAGATCGTGAAATACTCTCGTGAAATACTCTGGCTGTAATCAGAGTATTTTCACCTGGTTCCCAAGCTCCGCTTGGGAACCAATCGCTGCGAAGCTCTGCTTCGCGTCAATTCCGCCAATCCGTCAAGATCGGTATCAATCCCGGCAGCCCGGCATAATCACGGGCGCTGGAATAACGCCAATGCAAAGGATCGTCAACATAACCTCGAACAACCGGATTCGTGTGCATGTATTCCAGTTTCTGGGAAAACGGGGCCATCCCAGGTTATTCTGATTTACTTCATAATAATCTGGGATGGCCCCTTTTCGCCACCCCTTTTCTGCAATTCAGTGTTTCACTACCCGGACATGAACTGCACCGTGGGACTCGAAACTTCGCGCGAAAAGGCCCGTGTCGCGAATGAAACCGCAGTCGTAAACGGCGAACAAAAGATTCCCATATTTGGTCCGATAGGCCAAGATATCATCGTTGATCTCTGGAATGATCTCCTTTTCCCGTTTCGGGCCATCACACAGTTTGATCTCGGCAGCCATGTCCGCCTTGGGGATTGTGAAGTCCGGGATGTATTTCTTTGAGGAATATTCGATGGAGTCTTTCTCGCGAGAATAGGGGATCTCCGCGCCAACAAGCAGCGTTTCAAAGGCGTCCTGCACTTCGCGCTCCTCGTTAGGTTTGTTCCGAAGTGCCTTCCGCAGTTTGATTTCGGCGATGTTGATGACCTGGAGGATAAGGCTTGCCTCCGGTCCAGTGTCCTTGCCCTCGTAGACTGCTTCCACCCCCTTTCGCTCCAGTTCGTCCTTGGCTGCGAGGAAGATTCCAAGAGCGGACTGTAACCCCTGCAAAAAGACCGGAAAATCATAGCGCTCCTGAGTCGCTCCCGGGGTGAACGCTTCTCGGAAATGAACCATCATGGTTCCGCGATAGGTCCAGCTGATCCGCGTGAAATTGAGGAAGTACAGCGACTGTTCACCGAACACTTCCTGGAGGAACCGGACCGCCCTGAGTCGCCAGCGAGTGAGTTCGGCCGACTGGGGAGGCGTCTTCGCAACATCAACAATTTCCTCACAGAGGCGATCCAGTGTCTGAATGGCATCTTCATTGGTCCATTTGTGCATACGTGATTCCTCTGGCTTTTGGGTCAACGACTCTCCCCAAAATTATTCCTCATCTGACTATACTGCGCGCGAATATGCTACAGAAGGGCAATCTGGTCGAAATTCGTCCACTAACGGGCTCCATGAGCCATATGGCCCTGATTGGCCTTCCTCGCGGTTGCCATAGAATCCAGCGCCATTCTCGAACACGCGCAATCGTCGGAGCCGTGATCCTCCGGCGCGAGCCACAAGAGACGCGGGGCCATCCCTAATTCTTCTGACACAACGATATTCCCAACGATATTCCGGGGACACCACAACGATATTCCGGGGACACCAAACTCAATTCGGGGCAATGTGGGGCATTCGACATCGCCTTCTCCACAATCCGCCAGCAGAGCCTCTTGGCGCTGGTGCCGCGCTCACGTCGCCCAATTCTCGGCGGCCAGACCGGGAATGGCCAGGAAGTCGGTATCTTTGAACAGCATGCGCGCTATGGCGTTGTCATTTTCGTCGTTTTGCGGAAGTGCCCGCTGGAGATTTTGCGCCATTGCGGCCCGAGTTCGTCTTCCGGCCCTTTCCTTTCCGTTTCAGCCGCTTGCGCAGCCGCTCCATTGCGGCTATCTCTTCAGGGTCAGTAACAGTCTCAGCTTTCACTCGCTGCAACGGCGCAATCGTCCACGGCACGAAAGTTTTGCGAGACATGAATTATTCCTCGTGTGAAAGCACGGCAAACGGGTGTTCGCCCTTCAGGGCCTCGCCGTCCCGTGCGGAAAAATAGACTTCGAAATCATACGCACCAGCCTCGGGAAAAACGCAATTGTCTATCTCCAGATAGAACGGCGACAACTGGTTATCACGATCGAAATCTGCCGCAAATTTTACGTAACGAATCATGCGTTCGTTTCGCTCATTGACAATCACAACTCTGCCGGTGTAATCCCCCTTGCGCGCGCTGGACAGGAGCATAAAAAGGCTTAACGCGACCCGGCACGGGAAGGATTCCGCAAAGATATGCTGCCGCACCCCAGTCAAGTCGAAGACGCCATTTTCCGTCGGGCTGGCGGAAACATCGTCGCAAATGACGATTGTCCGCACGCGCGGCGTTACGGCGGCAACGGCCATTTTGGTTCCTCGGCGTTCCAATGAAAACCATTTTTGCTCCCTCAATCACAACGTAACAGCGCGGCAAGTGCCAGACAAGATCGCAAGCACGGTAACGGGAACCTTCAACATCATTTTCCGCACGATCCGCCAGCAGAGCCTCTTGGCGCCGGCGCCGCGCTCACGTCGCCCAATTCTCGGTAGTGTCTCAGTTTGCGTGAGCCACCACAACCTGGTTCCCAGGCTCTGCCTGGGAACCCACTGCCCGTGCGGCTCTGCCGCACGGCGGAGCCGTGCAGACAGTGCGGTCCCAGGCAGAGCCTGGGACCGAGAACCTGCGCAGGGAGCGCGTGTGGCGTCAAACTGAGACACTACCCAATTCTCGACGGCCAGACCGGGAATGGCCAGGAAATCGGCATCTTTGGGTACGACCACGCAATTCGGGAGCGTGCGGGCGATGGCGCCGATTGGCATGTCGAGTTGCCAGATCAGTTTCGTCAAACTCCTGGTGGCAATGGAATCCGAAGCAATCGACAGATGTTCCGAACCGTGCCGCGTTTGATCTGGGAGTGGCGCGGAACTGGAGAAATGGCCCCGTTTGTCGCGTTGAACCAGAAGTCGTGTTTCTTTCCGTGGTGATGAAACCGACAGCCATGACTGTGTAGGTGTTTTTCGAGGGCACGGCGATTCATCATGGCCCCTTCTTCGCCAACTTTTTCTTGCGCTTTCCGAACAAGTCTGCGCGGACCCTTTGCAGCCCTTTGGCGGCATCGCGGGCCATGACGAATGCTTCTTCAATCGTTTCCGATTCCGTCACCAGTTCAGGGTCGAATGGTGAAGTTACCAAGTACCCACCTTCTTCGGCGGGTTCCAGGATCAAGACCATTTCGCCATCGGAAACCGTGAACAGTTGGTTTTTTCTCACCGCCGGCCTCCCAAACAGGATTTGTACAGGCATCTTATCACACCAGCCCCATTCAAACCACATTTTTTTGGCAATGGGCAATTGGGACCTTCAACATCGTTTTCCGCACGATCCGCCAGCAGAGCCGCTTCGCGCTGGCGCCGCGCTACTGGTTGTCGCATTTTTCGTATGTTGTGACAACAGAATCTGTCCGATTCGTCTCGCCGTCCCGATGGATTGAATGAGCCGCCGAGATTTCGGCGATCTTTGCGTTTACCTTGGCGATCACGGCTCAACGCGCCTGTCCTTGATTTACCGGAGGATCTTATGCGTCTGACCAACGGCAGAATCGGTTTACTGGTGGCATTGCCCTTGTGCCTGCAATTTGTCCCAAACAGTTTCGCGGACAACATCTCGCTATGGAAGGTGGACGGCGATGGGGATCGAGTGAATTACAAAGAACACGGGCCGTTCGATGGCTGGAAGCCGGTGAATTGCGCCGACAACCGTGTGCTCTGGCATCATGAAGATGGCCGCATTTCGCTCTGGAAGGTGGATGAGGAAGGGAAACAAGTGAGTTTCAAGGAGCATGGACCGTTCGAAGACTGGAAGCCGCTTAATTACGCCGACGGCAGAATCCTGTTCCGCAACAAGGAAGGCGCGATTTCGCTGTGGAAAGTGGATGGCGACGGCAACCAGGTGAACTACAAGGAACACGGGCCCATTGAAGGCTGGACTCCGGTGAATTGCGCCAACAACCGCGTCCTCTGGCGTCACGAGGATGGCCGCATTTCCCTGTGGAAGGTCGATGACGAGGGTAAACAGGTCAGTTTCAAAGAGCACGGGCCGTTTGAAGGCTGGCAGGTGATCAACTACGCCGACGGCAGGATTTTGTGGCGCAACAAGGAAGGCGCTATATCGCTTTGGAAGGTGGATGAGGAAGGCAACCAGGTCAACTACAAGGAACACGGGCCGTTCGAGGGCTGGACGCCGGTCAACTGCGCCAACAACCGGGTGCTATGGCGTCACGAGGACGGCCGCGCGTCGCTGTGGAAGGTGGACGAGGAAGGCAATCAAGTCAGCTATAAGGAGCACGGGCCTTTCGAAGACTGGAAGCCGATCCATTTCGCCGACAACCGATTGCTTTGGCGTAGCCGTTAGCATGGCGGAATTTCGGAACAGGGCAAACCGGGGAATTCGTCCATTGTTTTGAGCATCGACGACCTTGCCCCTCGGCAGATATATGGGGCAATTGAAAAAAAGGGGAAAAAACGAGGTCAGAAAAAACGGGCTCACAATTGATTTCTTTTATCCCGAAAGTGGATTCTCAGCCCGCGAGGATAGGAACTCCGGCCAGACTCGCCGGTGCCGCGCGACATGCTGTAATCAAGCGTTTTTTTGCCGTACGGACCGGGGCCGCTGGCGTGAAGAAGGTGTAAGAAATGGGACCATCCCCGATATTCTAACAAAAACAAAAATAATAGGGATGTGCACTCGCGGCGATAGGGGCCATGTCCATGCCAATTCCTGATACGGACATGACCTGCGGTTTACTTGGGCGGTGCGCGGCGGGCGGCCGGGTCGGCGATGGAGAGGCGGAACCCTTGTAGTTCCTCCATTTCGATTGCTGCCTCGACGCCGCCGAGGGACACCAACACCGCCCCGCGTACCCGGAATGCCTCCTCGGCCGCGGCCACTTTCTGAACCGCCGGGTTGTACCGGATCACGCCGCCCGCCGCCACGATCTTGAAATCCGCTTTGATGATCTTCAGCGGCAGATCGCGGTCGCTCCCGGCGGCCGGCGGCTTGTACGTGAGCTTGTGGAAATGGTGACATTATTAAAATTACTTTTGTCAGAAGTATTCAATAATGTCACGAATGCCATTAAGTTAAGCCGCAACTTTTGGTGCGAGCAGTGCTTGGCGCAACTCCTCCCGCCGCCGCTTCATGAGTGGGAACTCCTTGGGCCGGCGCTTGCGCACTCGTGGCTCGACCCGGCCCGGACGCTCCTGGTTTACCTGCAACTCCGGCAGGCGCTCGCGCGGTTGCGCGTGCCGCAGCCAGCGCCAAGCATCGATGAAACTGATTCGCGCCGGCTCCACGTTCTGCCGTTGTGCGGCCACTTGCATGACCCGCCGCACCAGATTGTAAATGATCACGAACGGCGACCGCCTGGCAGCGCTATCTGAAAAAGAACTGCTCCGACATTTGGGTGGCCCATTCGCTTGCAGTGCAGTGGTACTGGTGGACTCTCCACGACGAGGAACTCGTGGTGCGGAAGCTGAGCGAAGGACAGGACGGGCGCTTCTCCTCGAACGGGCGCGGCGGCCTGCGGCCCCACCTCGAAGATGGCATGCACTCTCAGCTGGAGATACTCCACCAAAAATGGCTCAACCTGATCGGCTACTGGAGTATGTTGGCAAGCACTCCCCGCTTCTGGAACGGACTTAGGGACGTAACCGAGTCTCAGAGTTCGATATTGCAGGGCAAATTCTGCGCGCGCCTCCAAGACAGACTCAGGGACCTCAGTCAGCGCTACAGCACCTACCCGGAGACCACGGGCAACGGCTGCGCGAGTCAACTTGCGGAACACTACCGGTCGCTCGAGCATGCCCTCGCCACGGAGCTATCGACCGCTCGCGAAATCGGCGAAGCGCGGATCCTGATGATCGGCGGAGAGGTCTGCTACGCGGGACCGATCCTTCTCAAGCAGATGAATATCCTGGACAAGGTACAGGGGCTCCTCAAGGAGAAGCTCGAACGTCACCCGAAAAGCAAACGGCTAAAAGGGCTTCGTCGGCTTCTGTCGCCTTATCGCCCGCTCGAAACGCTAATCGAGGAGAACAAGCCGGAAATGGCCCTCGAAGCAATACGCCACCTGCCCGACGAGGAGCGCAATGCTGCGGAGGTGGAAATCCTCCGCTCCCGGGCGCACCAGATACTCGGAAAACAGCAAGCCGAACTAGGAAGAATCGATGAGGCGCTTGCCAGCTGGCTACAGGCACGACGATACAAGCACAAGAAAAATGCGGACAAGGAGATCATTGAGGACGTCGTTTCGACATGCCTTTCCGAGGCTAATAAACTCGAAGGGAAGCAGCTCGAAAAGGCGATCACGGTTCTGGAACAGGGGCTGAAGATCGTCAAGGAGGACGAGAAGCTGCAAGCAGGTCTTGCTAACTTGCTCA
>Ga0206896_1032_pt1 | contig 32858 bp, 29 predicted proteins | sample Alteio_BWOrgHeat_52_FD_152969 | JGI IMG/M metagenome (GOLD analysis project Ga0206896, IMG submission 152969) | Enriched cells from forest soil in Barre Woods Harvard Forest LTER site, Petersham, Massachusetts, United States -... | ecosystem: Environmental > Terrestrial > Soil > Temperate forest >... | reverse complement strand
TGTTGAGAAAGTCCTGAATCACCGCACCTGTCGGCGAAGTAACGATAGCCACGGTGCGCGGAAACGCCGGCAGCGCACGCTTGCGGTCCTGCTCAAAAAGCCCCTCAGCCTTGAGCTTGTCGCGAAGCTGTTCAAAGGCTAGTTGCAGGCTGCCCGCGCCAACCGGCTCCATTGTTTCGGCCACAAGCTGCAACTGTCCGCGCTGCTCATAAACGCTGGCCTTGCCGCGCACACGCACATGCAGGCCGTCCTCTGGACGAAATCGCAGCAGCATTGCTTGCCGGCGAAAGAGCACGACAGGAAGCTGCGCCTCCGCATCCTTCAACGTGAAGTAAAGATGCCCCGACGACGCGGGACGAAAGTTCGAGATCTCTCCCTCAACCCAGATGTCTCCAAACTCGGCCTCGACGAGTTCGCGCGCCTCTGCCACAAGCTGATGCACAAGCCACGTGCGCCGGGCCCGGCTCTTTCGCGGCAGCGGTGCGGCCACCGGTTCCTCAGAAACAGGCGCGACCTGGAAGAGCAGCTCAAGTTGCGGCGAAGTTGGAGTCTTGGAAGCCACCAATTGAAGTGTAATTGCTGACGGATGGCGTTTGCTGCAACTCCGATTTATCTCACGCCGTCAGAACAGAAGATGATGATGATGCGGAGAAATATTCATTCAGTGAAACACGCGCCTTCCGCCCGGCTCAAGTAAGATTTGATGGTTCGCGTTTAATGATTCGTGCAAGCCCAACCTTCCGGCGAGATTCTGCAGAGGAGATGCAATGGCTAGTCTTAAGGCGCAATTGGCGCTCGGTGCACTGTTGACCTTGTGTTTCACTCTGCTATACACCCACGAAGCCATGGCCCAGACCAAGCCTTCGCAGATCTCTCGGGAAGTCCAGCAGCACATCGACAAGATAGCCGGCTGCCTCACAGGCCCGGTTGTCGAGAAGGACGCTCATGACTGCCGCAGCCTCAAAGATCGCATGGCCGAGATGCATATTCCGGGAGTCAGTGTCGCGGTGATCCATAACGGCGCGATCGAATGGGCGCAGGGCTTTGGTGTCGCCCAACTTGGTGGTAAGCCGGTGACTACCGAGACGCTCTTTCAGGCGGGCTCGATCAGCAAGCCGGTCGCGGCAATGGCTGCACTGCGGCTCGTGCAGCAAGGCAAGCTCTCCCTCGATAGCGACGTAAATCAAACGCTCACTTCGTGGAAGATCCCCGCCAGCACAGCCGCTCCCGGCGCGATCGTCACACTGCGCGAACTCCTGACCCACACCGCAGGAATGACGGTTCACGGCTTCCCCGGCTATGCGGCTGGTGCCCCCGTGCCTACACTCGTTCAGGTGCTCAACGGAGAAAAGCCTGCGAATACCGACCCGATCCGCCTTGAACACCCGCCGGGCGATCAGTGGCAGTACTCCGGCGGAGGCTACACCGTGATGCAGCAACTTGTTCTGGACGTGGCCAAAGAGTCATTTCCGCAACTGCTGCACGACTCCGTTCTCGCGCCTATCGGCATGAAGTACAGCACCTATCAGCAGCCTCTCCCCGCGGAGCTTCGCGGCAATGCTGCCACCCCCTACAACGGAGACGGAACGCCCGTCGAAGGCGGCTTTCACACCTATCCTGAAATGGCCGCAGCCGGCCTGTGGACCACACCGCCCGATCTTGCTCTCTACGTCATCGAGAACCAGCGTTCGCTGCTCGGGAAGGCCAACCATGTTCTCTCTGCCGACATGACTAAGCAGATGATGACCGCAGGAAAAGGAAACTGGGGACTTGGACTCTCAATCGGAGGTGCTGCCTCGAATCCGTTCTTTACTCACGGCGGCGTGAACGCGGGATTCGAAAGCCTCTTCGTCAGCTACGAAAACAACGGCGAAGGCGCGATAGTCATGACCAACGCCCAGGGCGGCTCGCAACTTGCCTCCGAGGTTATGGCGAGCATCGCAGCGGAATATCACTGGCCGGACTTCCACCCCATCGTGCGCACAACGGTCAAGGTTGATCCCGCCATTCTTGCGCGCTACGTCGGTAGCTATGAGCTCGCTCCAACCTTCTCCATCGCCGTCACTCTTGAGAACGGGCAACTCATGGCGCAGGCCACCAATCAGCCAAAGTTTGCCATCTTTCCCGAGTCAGAAACCGAATTCTTCCTCAAGGTTGTCGACGCTCAGCTTGAGTTTGTGAAAGACGACAAAGGCGAGGTTACGTCGATGATCCTTCACCAGAACGGACACGATATCAAGGGCCCGAAGAAATAGGCGGGAAGAATCACATGCAAGGCGTGCTTAATCGTGACTCTTAGTCGTGACTGTTGATCAACGCCTTCAGTTCCGCCGCTCTTGCGCCAATGTCGAACTCAGGCGCGAGAGGCTGTTCTCCGGCCAGAAAGTCCTCGCACTCGCGCGCCAGTTTCGTCCCTCGATGCAACCCAAACGTGCCCAAGGTCCCGGATAGTTTGTGGGCCGCCGCATGCGCCGCTTCTCGCTGTTCATCGGAAAGGGCGCCGGAAGCGAGGGCGCGCACAGCCGCTTCCAGAACGGTGACGCGCGCCTCGATATCCGGCTGGAACTTCTTCCACAGTCGGGCAAGCGCCTCGACCATCGAAGGAGTCAGGGTCGCCGAATCCAGGGGAGGGTTTTCAGCCATAGCAGGAAATTCGCTTCAACTCCAGCCCAGAATCTCTTCCATCTGAGTCGAGAGCGTCAACGGGTCAAATGGTTTCAACAGAACTGCCTCAACTCCAAGGTCGGCAAAGCGCCGCTGGTCTGCGCCCTGCACCTTGGCCGTGAGCAGTAGTACAGGAATCTTCGCTGTCGCCGGATTCTTGCGCAATTCGCGGAAAGTCGTCGGACCATCCATTCCCGGCATCATCACATCCAGCAGAATGGCGTCCGGCATGTGCTCTTCTGCGCGCAGCAGGCCCTGCGCCCCGGAGTTGGCCACGATCACATCCCAGCCGGCTACAGTTTCCAGGCTTAACGCGGCAACCTGGCGAATATCGTCTTCATCGTCAATGATCAAAATTCGGCGGGACAATCAGCACTCCTATAAATACCAATCTGAAATCTCAACTCAGTTCACTGTATCAATCCGCGCCCGTCTTTGCGTCACGCGGAGGGGTGTCAGCCGGGGTCATCATGCACATGGATTCTTCCATCTGACGCGATCGGCGCAACATCGTCAAGACGAGTGACTCCAACTGTTGTGGCTGTACCTTGGCCTTAGTCAGGAAGTGAGTAGGCCCTAGTTGAAGCTGCGCTCGCTCGGCAGGCGCGATCTCGCGCGCCGAGTAAACCACCAGCGGCAGGTGTGCGAAATCCTCATGCTGGCGTAACCAATCGACCACATTGAAGCCGTCGCCATCGGGCAGCGAGAGATCAAGCACAATCAGCTGCGGACGGAAGGTGAAGCAGGAGTCAAGCGCGGACTGCCGCGTATGCGCCAGCTTGACTTCAATGCCGTCCTTGGCAAACACCGCGCCAATCACCCGGGCCAGATCGACATCATCCTCGATCACCAGCATGCGCGCGTTTTCCCCCGGACTAGAGAGCACGCGGGCCAGTTCGGTGAGCAGGGTTTCATCATTCGCCGATTGCGAAACCCACCCGTCCGCACCGGTCGGAATCGGCAGTGAGGGGTTAGGGTGATCGACGCTCAACAGCACAATCGGTACGCCTTCAGCTGCCGGCTCAAGCCGCAGCTTAGGCAGAATCTCCCAGCCATTCAGTCCGTCGAGCGAAATGTCGACGAGAATCGCTTCAATGCCCGCAGGGTTCCTGCCGGTTTCATCTGATGAACCAGCGGCCGCGACAGCCGCGAGCGTCTCCTCAACCGAAGCAGTTTCGACAACATGGTAGCCCTGCCGCCGCAGCTGATTTGCAACCAGAGGGCGCGTCGCCATATTGGCGTCCGCCACCAGAATGCGGCCGCGATCCGGCTCCTCAGTGGGTGCCGTCGAAGTGACCGTCGCCACATGCGGATGCAAGGGAAGCACCACGCGGAAGGTCGACCCGATCACTGCATTCCGCTCTGCCCAGATACGTCCGCCGTGTTGCTGCACGATGGTGCGGCATATCGCCAGGCCCAGTCCGCTGCCGCCCTTTTGGCGCGAGTCCGAGGCATCCACCTGCTGGAATCGGTCAAAGATCGAGTCCAGTTTGTCGGCGGGAATGCCGCGCCCTTGATCTATGACCGAAAGCGTCACGCCATTCGAGCCTTCGCGCAATGTGACCGCGACCGTAGCTCCCTCGGGAGAGAACTTCACCGCATTCGAAAGCAGATTGGTAATCACCTGCAGCAGGCGATCCGGGTCGGCCGAGAGCTGCACGCCATTGGCATCGTGGATCAGCTGGATGCCTGCCGCATCCGCCACCGGCTGCATACCATCGATCGCCTGGCGAATGATCTCGCTCAGTTCGATCGGCCTGAAGGCGAGAGGTTCGCGTCCGCTCTGGATGCGTTCAAGATCGAGAATGTCGTTGATCAGCCGCACCAGCCGGTCAGAGTTGGTCAGTGCGATGCGCAGCAGGTTGGCGGCCTTGTCACTGATGTCGCCAAGCAGCCCGGCTGAGAGCAGCCCAAGCGCGCCGCGAATCGACGTCAGCGGCGTGCGCAGCTCATGGCTGACCGTCGATACGAACTCATCCTTCAGGCGGTCGAGAGCAAAGCGTTGGCTGATATCGCGGAAGCTCAGCACCGAGCCCGAGATGCGTCCCTGCTCAAGGATCGGCGTCAACGAGAATTCGGCAGGAAAAGAGCTGCCATCACGCCGGTAGACCGTCGTTTCCGCAGACGCGGAAACATGCTTGGTCAGAGCGCGAAGCAAGATGCAATCGTCCTTGCAGGTGTCGCCCCCCGGCTTTGCGCCGTGCAGCAGGCTATGCACCGATATTCCCGCAACTGATTCGGGTGTGGCTCCAAGCAGACGTCTTGCTGCCGGATTGATCAGGCTTGCAATCCCATTGCGATCGGCTCCGCAGATACCGTCTTCGATGGTGTCGAGCAGAATCTCCTGGGTGCGATGCAACTCCTCCACGCGATCCTCTTCGCGAGAGCGAGCGAGCATCTGTCCCAGCGACGAGGAGACAGTTTCGAGCGTGGCCATGGTCTCGCGTTCTTCGCGCAGACGCTCATGGCAATAGAACTCCAGAATCGCGATCAGGCGGTTGCCCACCCGCACCGGAACACCCCAGCCGGTCACCAATCCGTGACGCAAAGCGGCCTCTACCCGGGGCGATGACGTCCCGGTGGATTTCGCAGCGGCCAGATCTTCCATCCAGACCGCGCGGCCCAGCACCCAGACCCTGCCCGGCAGATCCGGACCACGCTCCAGTGTTTGGCCCATGCTTTCCTGAATAAACGCTTCGCTGCGTTTGCCCGGTGCGCCCCAGGCAGAATAAAAATTCAGACGAGCTTCGTTGTCAGCCCCTGCTCCTTCGCTTACCGTCCACAGCAGCGCCGCATCCCAACCCTGAGACAGGCAGACCGACTCGAGAATCCTCATCGCCGCAACTTCCGGGGAAGTACTCTGACCCACGATCTGGCTCACCACCAGTTGCAGCGCCAGCCTGCGCTCGCGCTGCTTTTGCGGAGTTATATCCCGTAGCATGCACCGAATAGCGAGCGGATTGTCCGCCTTCTGACGGCGGCTCAGGCTGAGTTCCAGATCAAGTACCCGGCCATCGAGCGTATGTGTTCGCACCGGCTCCCGTTCGACGTTTTCTCCCTCAAGCGCCAGCCGAAAGAGCCGTCCAACCTCCATGCGGCAATCCGGGCTGAAGACCATCTCCAGCGATTCCAGGTTGTTGAAATCGCTGTCGCCTAAACCGAAGCAGGATTTCCACACCGGGTTCACATACACGAACTGGCCCGCCGGGTTCAGCGTGGCGATCATCTCATTCGCATTTTCAAAGAGATCCCGGTAGCGCTCCCGCGACTCGCGCAGGGCTCGTTCCTGCCGATGGGTCAGCGTCTGGTCTAAAGCGACAGCCAGGATTCCCGAAGGCTTCCCCTCCGAATCCCGTACGGCCGAAAGATAGAGCGTCGCCGGAAAGGTGCTGCCATCGTGGCGGCGCAGCTGCAGATCGATGCCTCGCAACTGGCTTGGCGGAAACTGCAGAACATAATTGATGCAATCCCTCATCGGATCGGCTGGGGCAGCCGGCCCGTTGGTAGTGCTGGGATGCAGTTTGCGTAGCCATTGACTGATCCGCTCCAGTTCGCCGGGAGCGAAAATCTCGGTCATCTGCGCCCGCCCGATCAGCTCCGAAGCACGCAGCCCGAGGATCCGTTCAGCAGATGGATTGAGATAGTTAAAGCAGCCGTCAATCTCCGTTGCCAGCACCATGGGGCTGGTGGAGTGCAGCAGCGCCTCGGCTAGCTCGGCACGCGGATTTTTCTGTCTTGAAGAGGTTGCTGCCTGAGGCCTGAGCAAAAAGAGCAGCACCAGAGGCAGGCCCGTCGCGAGCACTGCCGTCACAATCAAATTGTTGATCGACGGGCCCCATATATAGCGAGCCGCTCCCCCGGCCAGGAGATACGCGATCACACAGCCGGCGAGAATCACCGCTGCCTTTGTATTGTTGGTCTTCAAGGAACCTCGATGAAATATGGTCCGTGGCCGGATCATCCCCTGCGTTTAGCATGAGTGAGCGGCAATAAATTGTCTACAACTTTAGTGTTACCCTAGTACACTCTGGTAACTTGTGCAAGCAATTTATTTCCGTATCGGGCTGATTTTGCGGCTTTTATCCCCAAAATCACCCATGGAGACCCTTCTTTTGTCATATAAACCCATTTTCGGGCATCCATACCACCTCACATAAGCAGTATCCTCCCGCCAGGTTACTTCCGACACCTAGCCCTGGCCGGACATCGCTTGTTGCGCCTGTTGCTCGGCAACCCGCCTGGCGACCCAGTGCATGAACGGGGTAAGCAGCACGGTTAACAGCAAGAGCAAAGGAACAGCCGTGATCACCCACCCCAGCAGAGCGTGACCGAACAGGGCGCCCATCTGTGCCGCTGCCTGCCAGGGCGCAGCCTGTAATCGGGCCAGGATCTCATCTTTCGAGAATGCAATTGAGCTGGCCGGAAAAAGCCACTGTCCCAGCTTCATGAAAGGAATCAGCAGTACCAGCTGCAGCGGCATCGCCAGCCAGTTCGCCGCCTGGATCGCCGGCATGTTGAGCCCCAGCGCCATCGCCAGCAGGGCACAAAGCGCCGTCGTCACTCCAAGCAGCGGAATACAGCCAATGGCAAATCCCAACGCCAGCGTAAATGCGAGCCGCCGGGGCGAGATGCCGCATTTGAGCCACGCGAGAACTTTTTCTTGCGCCGAGAGAACCTTGGGGGATTGGAGCAAGCGCTGCATACTACTAAGAGTATCGGCAGCAGTAAATAGTTGCTGTAGCGCCGCAATCAAAGTTAATTAAGGTTTCTTGAAAAGAATCATCTGGGGCAACAGCCCGATTTGGAACAGCGGCGGCCCTCGTCTCAGCCGCCTGCCGGCCGTACCTCTGGACTCGGTTTGGTCAGAATTCCTCTTTTCTTCAAAGCGCTGAGCACCTGTTCAACTTTGAAATCCAGAGGATCTGTGCCCTCCAGCACCAGGTCGGCAAAGTCGATTAGCGGACGCACAAAGGCCAATCCGCACGGCCTTACCGTGGCCTCGTATTGCCGCCAAACCGACTCCGGCTCGCGTCCGCGCTCCTCCACATCGCGTTTGACCCGCCGCGTAAAGCAGATGTCGTCCGTAGTATCCACGTACACGCTCAGTTGGTAAAAAGGTCGCAGGCTGGGAAAGTAGAGCGAAAACAGCCCCTCCACCACCACCGCCGACCCCGGGCGAATAGTCTCCGTCTTCCCCGGCACACACGTGTAGGCGGCAAAGTCGTAGACCGGGCGCTCAATCGCGCGGCCCTCAGCCAGCGCCGCAACATGACTCACCAGCAGCGGCACGTCAATCATTGCCGGGTCGTCGAAGTTCTTCCGGGCCCTCTCCTCCAGCGGAAGATGCCCAAGATCGCGATAGTAGTTGTCTAGGGAAAAGTGCAGGCCGCCCAACGTCCGAGCCACTTCGGCAGCCAGCGTCGTCTTGCCTGAACCCGAAGCTCCCGCGATCCCGATCATCACCGGAGGAAAGGGAAGCCGCCCCGCGCCGGTTCCCTGATTTGCCGGATTCGCCGCGCTCATCCCTCTCGCCCCTTCGTCGAAACAGCCGCCAGCGCCGGCATCAACCGCAGAAACAGATTCGCCAACCGGTGCTGCACCCGGCTGCCGGTCTCGAAAACCTCTTCATGGCTGAGCTGCGTCGCCGAGATGCCTGCCGCCAGGTTCGTCACGCACGAGATACCCAGCACCCGCATACCCATGTGCCGCGCTACAATCGTCTCCGGCACAGTGGACATGCCCACCAAGTCAGCGCCCATCACGCCAAAAGCCCGAATCTCCGCAGGCGTCTCAAAACTCGGCCCCGAGGTCGCCAGATAGACGCCCTCATGCAGCACCATGCCCTCCGCCCGCGCAGCGGCCTGCGCCAGCCCACGCAGCTCGACAGAATAAGCCTCAGTCATATCGAAGAAGCGCAGCCCCGTCCGGACCCCATCGCCGAAGCGCGGCTCATTCGCCCCGATCAGCGGATTGAAGCCAAGGTAGTTGATATGGTCCGCCAGCAGCACCAGGTCGCCAATCTTGTAGTTGGCATTGAGGCCTCCGGCAGCGTTGGTCAGGATCACGGTCTCCAGCCCCAGCCGCCCCAGCACCCGCATGGGAAAAGTTACCTGCTGCGGCGTATACCCCTCGTAGTAATGCACCCGTCCCTGCATCACTACTACAGGTACGCCACCCAGCAACCCAGCCACAATCCGCCCCGAATGCCCCTCCACAGTCGATTGTGGGAAGTGCGGAATTTCTCCATACGGAACAAACACCGGCGATTCAACAGCCTCAGCCACTGCCCCCAGCCCCGAGCCGAGAACTATCCCGAAGCGAGGCGTCAGCTCACCCAGCTTCTCCTGCAAAAACTTCGCTGCCTCAGCGGCTCGTTCAAACAAGTCTTCCTGTACTGGTTCAGATATAGGACTGCTCATCGTTATCTCATACCCCTATGGATTGCGGAATCTCGTCGTGGCCGCCCTCACTGCACAGTTGGCTCCAACATCCCAGTTCGATTCGTGAGGCCGCCATATTTTTCTTGCGCATATTTGATCAGGTGGAGTGTTGGCCCATCGATCAGCAGGGTGAACAAATATCCCAGCCCCACGCTCGTCGCTAGAAAACTGATGAGCAAAACCGGCAGCGGCACATGCGCCAGATACATCTGACCAAATACCGTAAACAGCAGCGGCGTGTGGACTAGGTAGAGCCCGAACGAGATTTTCCCGATAAATCGCGGCACCGTGCTCTCCAGAAACGCTCCGAGCCAGCGAAGCGTAATCGTGGCGTACACGATCAGGAACGCGCCGGTTGTCAGAACAATGCTGATGGATTCCCCATGGCGCAACCCCGACGGCACAGGCAGCCAGCCTTGATCGCTCCAGCCCAGCATCTCTCCTCCGATCAATGCGCCAATCAGCAACGCGGGCCAACCCCAGCGGCGATCCAGTCGGTCCGCAACTATACTCTCCCGCAATAGCGCGCCGAATACGAACCCCAGATAGTTCTGATGGACAAACAGCAGCGCCACCCCGAGCAGAATCAGCACCGCCAGCCTCAGCCTGCCATTCGTCAGCCCGTAGATCAGATAGATCCCAAATGAGCCAATCAGCTCGATCCGCATGGTCCACAACGGATTGTTGAAAAGCGACAATCCGGTCTTGAAGACGCCAAACAGACCATGCCATACCGCGGCAAGGAAGGATGGTTCGTTGTGGTTATAGCTCATCGTGAGGAAGGCGTGCGGCCCAGCCAGCATCATCTGGTGTACAGTGTCTGGAAACATTCTCAGCAGAAGCCATGCAAATAGCGTGCTCGCCAGTACCGGGAGACCCAATCGCAGATATCGCGTCACGAGATTCACGACGACTGGGAATTTGCGTTTGGCCGCAGAGTTGGAAACCACAAATCCGCTCAGGACAAAAAATACCCAGACGTAAAACCTGCCGTTATAAAGCACCGCCAACGGGGAATACGCCACCCAAAGCGTTCCCGGCCGTTCATTCGGAATCAGGTCCGGAAGATAGACCGCAAAGAAATGAAAGATCACCACGATGAATGCGGCGAGACCGCGAAGGCCATCCATGCTCTCGTATCGCCCAGGGATTCTCAATGTGGGTGTCTCCGAATGTTGGGAACGCTGCCTTCAGGCCAGGAGCCCGAACAAAACGCTTCTCTTCATCGTATATCCGGCGACTCAACAGCCTCAGCCACCGCCACCAGCCCCGAGCCGAGAACAATGCAAATGCGCGGAGCCAGTCCAGAGAGTCTGTGCTTTAGAAATTCAGATGCTTCATTAACCTGGTCGAAATAGTCATTCTCTAACCTTGACGGTGCTCCTGATAATCGCAAGTACCGGCTAATTGCAAGTACAAGCATCGCATGCAGGCGCATCACGGGCTGGCGGGCTTCTCCACAAATGCCGCATCGTCCACGCCCTTATTCTGAACTACGCTGGTATATCGAAAAGTCGCATCGTAAAAATCGAAATAGACATAATACGGAAACATCACAGCGTCCACCTTCCGATAATCGTCGAACTTGAACGCATACCACTTGTGTTGAATCCCGACCTGCCAGGTTTTGAGAAACCCAGTCTTCGCGTCGAAGAACAGCAGATCATGGCGTGCGAACCCGAATTTGCCGATCCCATTCCCACGCAGAACGCAAAGTCCTTGCTGGGCGTTCGACTCAGTATCCAATTCAAGGCTCGTATACAACTCGTTGGCACGCGTCATCATCAGCGGATCGGCAACAACGCGAAGCTCCATAAAAAAGGGGTCCTCATTGTAAGGGTACTTATGCCTTAGTTCGCGCACCGATTGCGGTTCGCTTTCCTCATTACGCGATTTCCTTCGATCGAAGTTACTCCAGCCTTCTCCATCAAAGATGAACGTGCCATTGGGGTACGAAACCGGAATGGTATTGAATAAGTAGGGAGTGCTTCCCGCGGTGATTTTGTTCGGCGCCTTCCACTTGAGCTTGTAAGTGTAATGCTCGGTTGCGCCGCGAAAGCTGTTCGACTCCGCCGCAGTCATCATGCGGCTTTGAACATCGAAGACAGCCTTGCCGCCAACCGCATCGATGTACCGCTGCAAAACCATTTCCGAAGAGGAACAGTCTGAAGCTATTTGGTTCGCCTGTGCTCCTGCGCAAGCAGAGAACACAGCCAGGAAGATCAGGACGCCCAGTTTGCTCAACCCGGCAGAAGTCATCTCCGTCATCTCCGCGCTACATTTTCTTCGACGAAGAAGTTATCCGGATGTTTCTACCAAATCGATTTTTTTTAACTAAGAAACATCCATGATTTAATCGAGACTTTCCATGCGTAGAGCGTAAAGCGTCTTCACCGGGGAATGCTCGCCGTCGGCGATTTCCAGGCTTTTCAGGGTACGACGCCCGATACGCCTGTGGACGATCGCAAGTGCCTTCAGAATGGGATCGTTTGAGCTAAGCGCAACCTGGGGGTCCAGATCGAGATAAGTTCGTATGCTCGAGGTAATATCACACGGCGCATGGATTTCGTGCGCAGCGAGAATATCGTCAACCTTCTTCGCATTGGAGCTATCACCGTATCCGATCAGGCCAGTTCTTCTCCTTACGACGTGGTCCGCTATATTGTGACGGCTGTAGCTTGCCGAGAATGCTTTCTGTCCATCTACCGTTATCAAGAACTCATTCGCGAGTTCGCTCAGTTTTCTGTAGTTGATCAAATGGAAGTCGATTCGTTTACGCAGTCCCGGGGCTACGAATGTGAGCAGGTGCGATCTTAGTTTGGACCACTGCATCTTTGTTTTCCCGCCCTACCCAAGAAACATCCCGGCAATCGAAGCCGAAATCAAATTCGCCATCGTCCCGGCCAGCATCGCCCGAATTCCCAGCTTGGCCAGATCATTCCGCCGCTCCGGCACCAGCGCGCCAATGCCGCCAATCTGCATGCCCACCGACCCGAGATTGGCAAATCCGCAAAGAGCAAACGTGGCAATCGTGAATGACCGTGGATCGAGTCCCGCCTTCTGCTGTCCAAGCGAAATGTAGGCAATCACTTCGTTGAGCGCCATGCGTGTGCCCAGCAGATTCCCGATTGCCCCCGCATCATGCCACGGCACGCCAATCAGCCACGCAATCGGCGCAAAGACAAATCCCAGAATCTGCCCAAGGCTCCCCGGAAACCACAGATGCCCGGCATGGAACCAACCCAGCAAGCTATCCAGCAGCGCCACCAGAGCCAGAAAACTCACCAGCATGATGCCCACATTAAAGGCCAGCTTGCCGCCGTCCAGCGTCCCACGTGCAATCGCACCGACGAGATTTTCTTCCTTGTGCTCCTCGTTCTTGGGCATCACCACCCGGCCCTCGGTCGCTGGAACACCCGTCTCCGGCACCAGCATCTTGGCCATCAGAATCGTTCCCGGCGAAGTCATGATCACCGCCGACAGCAGATGCTTCGCTTCAATACCTTGAGATATGTACATCGCCATGATGCCGCCCGAAACATGCGCCATGCCGCTGGTCATGATCGTCATCAGCTCGCTGCGCGTAGCTCCTGAAAGAAACGGCCGAATCGTCAGCGGAGCCTCAGTCTGTCCCATGAAGATCGAAGCAGCCACATTCATGCTCTCAGCACCCGAAATGCGCATCGTCTTCAGCATCACCCACGCCAGTCCGCGAATGATGATCTGCATCAGCCCGATGTGATACATCACCGCAAAAAACGCAGAGATAAAGATGATCGTCGGCAACACCTGAAAAGCAAAGATGGACCCAGCATTCGGATGCCCGTTCGCCGCCAGCACGTCGCCGAATGCGCCGGCATTGGGCAGCCCCAGCTCACCAAACAAAATTCTCGTTCCAGCAGAGGTCGCGGCAAGCATGTTCTGCACCACGCCGCCAGCCCACGCCATCACACGCTGCCCGTAATCGAACCGCAGCACCAGAAAGGCAAACAGCAGTTGCAGCCCCAGCCCCCACGCCACAGTGCGCCAGCGAATGGCCTTGCGATCAGTCGACCCCAGCCAGGCCGCCAGCAGCACAACGAAAATTCCCAGCACCCCAGTGAATCGTTCCAAAGGCTCGCTCCTCGTTCACATCTATCTACGTTACGGATTGCTTATTACCTTACAGCATCGCGCATTGCTTCCTGCGTGGCTGGGGTGTCCGGCCGCGGGGCGAAGTGCTGCGGAAGGTGCTGGTGGCTCTAAACTCCCCTCCAGTATGAAGCAGTCGAGAGTAATTCCACGCACCGGCGGCGAGACGGGTAATGGGTCGGTTTGAATCCACAAACCGAATAGCTGCTTCCATACTCCGCCTCAGCGGAGGGTTACAGCGGCGGACCATCTCATTAGCCGACTTTCGGCCAAGTAGATTCCATGCAAACCGGAGGCTTGGGTCAGAGAGAATTGGTAAACCCTAGGCGTTTCTCGGTATCTATTTTTTGATCGCTTTTTTCACTGCTCCACGACGCTCATCTGTTGCTCGTTCATACGACCGCCATGCACTTTCAACTCGGCTAATGCTCTGTCCATTTCCTTCAGGTCGTCCGCAGTCAAAACGAGCGTGGTGGATCCGATATTTTCCAGAAGATGCTTGACCTTTCCTGTGCCTGGGATTGGAACGATGAAGGGCTTTTGAGCCAACAGCCAAGCGAGCGAGAGTTGCGCGGTTGTGGCGCCTTTCGCTCTGGCAAGTTCGGTGATGCGGTCCACGAAAGGCTTATTCGCTGCAATGGTTTTCGGCTGGAAGCGGTCGAAGGTCGCCCGAAGATCTGACTTCGGATCGAAAGCGGTTTGTACGTCTAGCTTCTGCGTCAGATAGCCCATGCCCATCGGTCCCCATGGCACGAAGCCGATCCCCAACTCCTCGCACGTCGCAAGCAGCCCATTGCTTTCAGGGTCGCGATTCATTAGTGAATACTCTGTCTGAAGCGCGGCGACGGGCTGAACCGCGTGCGCTTTCCGAATCGTGCTGGGGCTCGCTTCCGAGAGGCCGAAATGCAGCACCTTGCCTGCCTCGATAAGCTCTTTCACAGCGCCTGCGACATCCTCAATCGGGACATTGGGATCGACCCGATGTTGATAGAAGAGATCGATGTGGTCTGTCCGAAGACGCTTGAGACATCCGTCCACCATCCACTTGATATGTTCGGGCCGGCTGTCCAGGCCGCTCTTCTCCGTTAGATTGAAGCCAAATTTGGTCGCAATCTTCACTTCGTTGCGAAAAGGTTCAACCGCACCGCCGACGATGGTCTCGCTCGTGTACGGTCCATACACTTCCGCTGTATCAAAGAATGTCACGCCGTTCCTGTGGGCCTCGCGGATGACCTTGATGGCGTCGTCGATGGGCGCCGCAGGGCCATAATTCGTGGCCAGGTTCATGCACCCGAATCCGAGTTCCGATACTTCCAGTGCTCCCAGCTTTCTCGTTTCCATGTCTTCTCCTTGAATCGTGACGCGTCATTCGCTTTCAGTTCCGAGACTAAGCCGGAGATGCGGCACGACGGTAGCCTGATCGGGTGGAATGATTGCCTATTTGTCCGAGCAAGGCGAGAAAAGGGTGCAAAGCACCGCACTTACGGCATATCGTGAAGTTGTCGAGGAAAAGCGATGCGATCAAAGAAGACAGGTGCAAAGAGCGATCCGCAGGTTGTATTGATGCTCGCCGACTTGGCTACGCTAATTGGCAAAGCGATGGGAAATGCTTCACAAATGGCAATGCCCGTCACTGGGCTTACGCTCTACCGAAACACTATTCCGACTGCGCCAAATCCTTGCACGTATGAGCCGAGTCTGCTTGTCATTCCACAAGGCCGCAAGCGCGTTGACCTAGGCAAGGAAAGCTATGTTTTTGGGGAAACCACGTTTCTACTGACATCGATCGAACTTCCGATCGTTAGCCGCGTCTGCGCAGCCAGTGTCGAGAGGCCTTACCTCGCGTTCTTCCTCAAACTCGATATGGGGATGGTCCGCGATGTTCTTCACTCCGACGAGGTGTCCATTTCCCCGCCGCCAGCTGGAACACGCGGGATGGTGCTGGGTGAGGCAACCGTAGAACTCCTTGCACCGTGCTGCCGAATAGTTCAGCTTCTCGATACGCCTCAGGATGCCCCGTTCTTTGGCAAGCTGCTCCAGCGAGAGATCATCTACCGACTCCTTCAGGGGACACAAGGAGATCGCCTGCGTTCCGTTGCTACATTGGCTGACCAAAACCATCGAACAGCAAAGGCTGTTAATTGGCTGCGTGAGAACTACGAGAAGACACTGAACGTGGATGATCTTGCATCGATGACCGGGATGAGTAGATCGACCCTCCACCATCACTTCCGCAGCCTCACAGCCATGAGTCCGCTCCAGTTTCAAAAACAACTTCGGCTTCACGCTGCGCGTCAGAAGATGCTCACGGGGCAACTGGATGCCGCAAGTGCAGCCTTTGAGGTTGGGTATGAGAGTCCGAGTCAGTTCAATCGGGAGTACAAACGATTCTTCGGCCAACCGCCAATGCGCGATATCCAAGCACTTCGGGCATCAGGATAAGCGACGGGAAGTCGTCTTGTGTTTACAAATGGGGCTCGACGCAATTGCACAGCTATGTCGTCACAACTACTCCGTCACAGGCACTTCACCCCGAATATGGAAGTGCACCAGAATGGACGCGTGCCCGTCCGGGCAGCCAAGCAGGAGATTTCTTCCTTTTCCCTTGAATGCGTATGCGATGTGCGCAATTCCGTTCGGATCGATTTTCTTCACTACAGGGGGAGAGACATCCCGGACCTTGTTCTCATCCACGAGTTCGGCTTCGGCGGAGATAAGCTGTTCATGCAGTGCCGGGTCGAGCGCGATCGGCACCTGCAGGTCGTCGGTCGCATAGTTCCGGTTGCAATCTACATTGAGTCCTGAAACCTTGTTATCCCGCACGTTTTCGACGACGTTGATGACCGGGTTGCTGTGATAGACCCTGGCGAAAAAAGTGTAAGCATCCGAAGATCGATCCGCGGGCCGAACAATGTCGATGTGGTCTGCGTTGATCTTCTTGGGTGATGTATCTACATCGCAGCCGTAAGTTGCGCTGTAGTAGCTCACCACACGCGTATGCGCCCCCAGGTATCGGCCAACTCCTTCGCCGGCAGACGTGTCGAGCGCTTCATAGGCGCAGTACCGATGAATCCGGCTGACGGTCGCGGTGCTTCTCCACTTATCTTCAAGGTCCATGAGGAAGGTGTTGTCGTTGCTGTCCCGCAGATCAGTCAGCAACGGATCGCTGTCGTAGATCTTTGCCAGACTGGCGACGAACGAGCCCTGATGGGGCGTCGCGTAAGAAACAACAAATCGAACCCGGGCAGCGTCCGCAGGATGGTTGATCAGCATCTCTTCGGTAAGGAGTCCGCCCAGACTGTGGGCGACGAAGACAACCTCCCTGTGATCCCAGACTCTCTGCCGCTTCAGCCCCTGCCACAAAATTTGAGACAATTGCTCGGTCGAATACTGGCCGTGCCTGGAAGGCGTAGGGTACTCGGCCACCACCACATCCGATTGCTGAAAATGAGGGTCGGTCTGGATCAGTTGCGGCCAGTAGGCGCCATTCGCCGCCCGCCATGTCTCATGGTTTCCGTGAATGCCGTGGACAAAAACAATCACCCGTGGTTTAAGGTCTTCGGCGCAGGCAGTGAAAGAGCCTGCACCGACAACAACATAACTAAAAATCAGCGCCCAAAAAACGGCGGCGGCACGACGCAATTCAAATTTCTCCTTGTACCTATGGTAATTCTTGGACGGTCTCGCTCAAAAATCGGCATTTTTTGTCTTGTGCCGGGCGACTGCAATTTGCGTTGGAGATGTCGAATCATCGCGCCCCGAAAAGAAGAGTCTCGCTTAGAGCGAAGGCAGGATGAACAACTTTGTCCCGCTATTCTGCGGGACTCGGTGCTCCGGGTAAGTATTTTGGCAAAGCCTCGATTGCACTTTGCCACCCATTCATCTCTTCATCGAATTCGAACTCTAATGTTCCCACGCGAATAACCATGCAAATCAGATCGTAAGAAAAGAGATCACGCTTGAATGCTGAGATGCTTGTCACGTCCTGCCACTTTATTGCGATTGTGGACAGGGAACCGTCGTCCAGTGAAAGCGCTCTCGTCAAACCTTGATCGTCATGCAGAATCGCTCCGCGCAGCATGTATCTCCGTTAGTCATATGAGTTTGCCTAACTCAGTTGTGGCGGGGGACCACAAATCCTGATTCAGGTGCGCTCGCGCTTCTTCCAGCGTGAAGATACGGCTAACCAGCGACACAGCCTCAGGCGCTTCAGCCGAAAACACAATCGCCGACTTCAGCAGGGAGACAGGCTCAGCCAGCTTTTCTTCGTTCGTCGCATAAAGCGTAGCCAGCGGCTGCCCCTTCTCGACATACACGCCGCGCCGCGCATGGAAATAAATCCCCGCATGAGGATCAACCGGCTCGCCAGCCTTCTCGCGCCCGGCGCCAAGCCGCTGCACAGCCCACCCCAGCATCGTCGTATCCATCGAAGCGATATAACCCGTCTCCCACGCCTCCACCACCTGCGTAGCGTCCGGCTTGTGAAATCCCGCCATATCCTCAAACACCGAGATATCCCCACCCTGAGCCGCGATCATTTCCATCAACACGCCAAGCGCCGAGCCATCCGCCATCGCCGCATCCGCCCGCAAAAATCCCGCCGTTGGACTATCAGCCTGCCCGCCAAGAAAGATCATCCACCCGGCCAAGATCAGCGAAAGCTCCCGCAGATCCTCGCTCTCTGCGGGCCTCTTTCCGCTCAGCAAATCTACTGACTCCACCAACTCGATCCAATTCCCGGCTTTCGCCCCAAGCGGCTGGCTCATATCGGTCATCAGCGCAACGGTGCGCGTCCCGGCAGCCTCAGCAGTAGCCACCATCAGCGCGGCAAGATACTCAGCGTCCTCGCGCTTCCGTAGAAAAGCCCCCGACCCCGTCTTCACATCCAGCACCAGCGCGTCGAGCCCCGCCGCCAGCTTCTTGCTCAAAATCGAAGCACAGATCAACCCCGGGCTCTCCACCGTCCCCGTCCGGTCGCGCAGTGCGTAGAGCACGCGATCCGCAGGCACCAGCGCTGGAGTCTGGCTGACGATCGATGCCCCGCAGTTCTGCAGCACCGCCTCAAACTCATCCAGAGAAAGCGCCGTTCGATACCCCGGAATAGCCTCCAGCTTGTCCAGTGTTCCCCCGGTATGTCCCAGCGCGCGCCCAGAAATCATCGGCACCACAACACCACAAGCCGCCGCGATCGGAGCAACAAGAAAGCTCGTCTTATCGCCCACACCGCCAGTCGAGTGCTTATCCACCGCAATCTTGCCCAGCCGCGAAGGGTCAAACTTCACCCCCGAGTCCCGCATAGCCACAGTCAGCGCGCGAATCTCATCCGGTGCCAGCCCATTCAGCCACGCAGCCATCAGCCACGCCGCCAGCTGCTCTGAAGGGATGCTCTCACCAGCCGCCCCCTTCACCAGAAAGCGAATCTCCTCTTCGCTGAGCGTGCCCTTATCCCGCTTCTTGCGAATCAGGTCAATGGCATGAATTGGAATCTCGGATAGTTGTTCAGAACTCTTATTCATCGATCCATCACTTTGCGTTGAGCCAAGGGCAATAGGCAGCTGAATTACCGCTTCAACCGCAGATCAGATGCAAACGGCAGCACCTCGCGAAAGGGAAGCGTCACCGGACTAACCGCACTGGCGCTACCCGCAGGAAAGCAAATCGGCGCATCCGGATCAATAAACTCCGCAAGCACCTGCCTGCAAGCCCCACAAGGCGGACTCGGCGCACCGTTCAGATTCACCACAGCCACCGCTGCAATGCGAATCTCCGGTCCAAACTGCGCAACCGCCCGTACTAACGCCGACCGCTCCGCACAAATCGTCAGCCCATAACTCACGTTCTCAACATTTGTGCCGGTAACCGTCTCGCCGTTCGTCAGCAACAGCGCAGCCCCCACGCGAAACCCCGAATAAGGCGCATAAGCCCTCTCCGCCACAGTTGTTGCAGCCGCCACAAGTTCCTGCATCGAGATTGTGCCTGCGTCGATCCGCATCCCGCTCCTTGCCTTCCCGTTCCTTATCATCATCGACGACCGGAGCTTCAGCCTAAACCGCCTGCCTCACCGACGCAACCCTGGTCATCTTTTTGCGGCGGATAACTCCGCAAACTCTTCGCAAGAAAATCTCCGGCGATGCTGCCTATTGGCGCTCTCAAAAGTTAAGCGTATCGTGATCGCAAGGTGATACATGCAGACTGAGCGCGAACTGCCAACCCATGCCGGCGATATCTGGCCGGCTCTGCCGGAGGCAGCGTGGGGTGATACTCGCGACACACTCCAGCTCTGGATGCAGATAGTCGGCAAGGTCCGGCTCGCACTCATGCCGGCGATCAACCATACCTGGAACGTAACACTCTACCCCACCGTCCGTGGTGTTACTACTTCGCCCATGCCGCACGGCACCCGCATGTTGCAAATCGATTTCGATTTCATCGACCACGTGCTTCTGCTGCAAACCAGCGAAGGCGAAAGCCGCACTCTGCCCCTCAGGCCGATGACCGTCGCCGCGTTTTACCAGCAGTTCATGGCCGCGCTCGACGATCTTCAGACGCCGGTACGTATCTGGCATATGCCGGTCGAGATTGCGAACCCTATCCCCTTCGAGTTGGATCAAACGCATCAATCGTACGATCCCGAATATGCAAATCGCTTCTGGCGTATCCTGCTGCAAACGACGCGCGTTTTCACGATCTTTCGTGCGCGATTCATAGGTAAGGTGAGCCCGATTCATCTGTTCTGGGGAGCGCTCGATCTCGCATGCACTCGCTTCTCCGGACGCCCCGCGCCCGAGCATCCAGCATGCCTGGCCTATGCGATCGTGTGGTGCGCGACGCTTATTCGCACGAAGTCAGCAGCTGCGGATTCTGGCCCGGCGCGCCCGGCATCGAGCCATTCTTTTACAGCTATGCCTATCCAGAACCGCCAGGCTATGGAGAGACTCCGATAACTCCCGCGCAAGCTTTGTATAACAAGAACTTCGGCGAATTCATCCTGCCCTACGACGCTCTCCGGTCTTCCGCAGATCCCGATGCAGCCCTGCTTCAGTTCCTGCACAGCACATACGAAGCGGCAGCGAACCGTGGCCACTGGGATCGAGCAGCCCTCGAAGTTCAATAAGCGGCACTACACTCCGAACTGCCGCAGATGATGGTCCAGATGCTTGTACATCAGGATCGCCCATTCCTCCGGCGTCAACGGCCCAAAGAAGCTATGCGGATGCGTAGTGCAGCCCGCCGGCCCGGCTACGGCAAACCTATCGATCAATCCGCATAGCCTCGCCCGCTCTATTTCTAGATCCCGCTCATCGGCAATCACAAGCGTCTTTGCTGTCGGCGCATTGCGATGCATCGGCTCGTCGTTCCCAAGCACCTTCGGCTTGATTATTCCTCCGACAATCCGTCCCACAAACATTCGCGGAGGCAGTGTGTCCCCGACTGCCCACTCCATTGACACCGAAAGGTGCGCCACCGCCTGCGGCGCATTCATCTTCCCCCACAGCCGCTCGCTTTCCGGAGTTAGTCGAGCTACCCGCTCCTTAACCTCTTCCGCTTTTGCAGGCTCATACAGGTTCTTCATTCCACTTAGCCTTCCTTTCGTGCAAACGGATTTTCATCTGCGCTCGGACCATAGATCGAAGGAACAGGAACATCCAGCAAACGAAGATAGACCGCGAGCTGCCCGCGATGATGATACCAGTGGTTCAACATAAGTGACCGCCACGCATTTACCCGCGGAATGCTGAATAGCTCCTTATCTCCAACCATTAAATGCCAGTTAGCCTGAGCTGCTTCAGCTGTGGTCTCTTTGAATGTTTCCTCGACACCGCGGACGCTCTGCTCAAGCGCGGCATGCACCTCTTCCATGTTCTTTGGAGTTGGCGGAGTGAAGCTGTTATTCGAAACGTCGAAAGCATCTGTCTTCGTGATGCGAGCTATGCCTCCAGGAATCGTCGCAACATGCAGCGCCAACTGGCCCAGTGACATCGACCGTTCATGCGGCCTCCAACCGAGCTTGTCTGCAGGCACTCGCTCGAGAACCCTCTTTGTAGTCACCGCTTCCTGGTTGAACTCAGTCAACATCTCAAGCTTGTCCATTTCTGTCTCCTTTGCTCTTGTTACGCCGCCCGGCTGCAGTTTCTATCCGTGTCAATAGGTCGCCCCAGCCGCCTTCAATGTAACCCCAGTCATTCATAAGTTTGGCGTCATGAGAAATCTGTCCCATCGCTCTGTGTACAAACTTCAGCCGCGTGATCCCGTTCTCTTCCGCAAGCCGGTACTGCACATTCGAGACAGCAGGGTACGACATGAATAAAGGCCCGCAGATCTCCAGCAGCGAAGGCGGCTTGATCGCCTGCACGTGGCCCCAGAAGTGTCCTGAGCCGTTGCCGAGATCGCGAAACCATCGGCCTCCCGGCCACGCTTCCAGCTTCATGGGCATCGGCACTCCCGGTTCTCTTTCATTTTCCGGCCCCATCTGTTCGAGAATCGTCTCGAAGACGACATCGATCGGCGCCGCAATCTCTACCTCTTTCACGATCTCGAGTCCGTGTACGATCTGCTCCGTAATTGCTGCAGGCATTTCTCCTCCTCGTTCACTTTTTGGGTTTAGGTGGATTGTTTTCGCGCGTGATTCGATCTATTGCCTTCTTCTCGGCGCGCTCCTTGATGCGGCCAATTTGATCAGTCCAGTAGCGTTCATACATTCTTGCCCAATCATGCACAGGCTTCAACTTCGCAGCGTGCAGGCGATACATCCGGCGCTGTCCGCGCCTGGCCACGGTCACAACGCCAACCTTGTGCAGCACGCCGAGATGCTTGGATACAGCGGGTTGTGCGATCGTCATCTTCGCAACGACATCGTTGACCGCCCACTCCCGTCCATCGTTGAGCAGCCCAATGATCTCCCGCCGCCGCGGCTCCGCGATCGCGTTGAAGACATCGGTGGTAGTCGCCGCTCTCGCCATGCAATCTGTATATTCTTATATAGGAATATGTGTCAAGCACTGACTTTCTCATACTTAAAAAAGTGAACTGCGCTCGGACTCGAGTGGCCTCATGTTTGAGTGAACCAGTCCGATAAGACTTCTGTACCCCCTTTCCGCGCCACAGGATTGACGGACGACCCAATGGACGAACTGACACGCGAGTTCCTCATCGAAAGCCAGGAAGGCCTCGACCGGATGGAGCGCTGCCTGACCGATCTCGAAGAGCGGCCGCAGGATACCGAACTGCTCGGCGAAATCTTCCGTTCCGTCCACACCATCAAGGGAACCACCGGCTTCCTCGGCTTCAAGCGTCTGGAACGGCTCGCCCACGCAGGAGAAAATCTCCTCGGCCTGCTGCGAGACGGCAAGCTCTCACCCAATCAGCCAATCATCACCGGCCTGCTCCAGTTAATGGACGCGCTTCGTGCCATCCTGCACACCATCGAGACCGACAACCATGAAGGCACCGGCGAAGACGCTGTTCTTATAGGCCGTCTGCGTGAATTGCAATCTCCGGAGTCCTCGCACGTCGCCGCCACAATGGAGCTGTACGCCGCCGAAATATCCGCGCCCTCGTCGCCGTCGTTCCTGCGGCCTTCTGCCCGCTCCGCAGAGCCGGCCGCAATCTGCATCCCCGATTCGCACCGTCCGGACACGCACGATACCGGTCCAGACACCGGGGCGGACGCCACGCACGACGCCGGGCACGACTTTTCCAAACCAAGAGCAGCCGCCAGTGACAGCACCCTCCGCGTCGACGTCATCCTGCTCAATCGCATGATGAACCTGGTCGGCGAACTGGTCCTCACCCGCAACCAGATTCTTCAGCTGACCTCTCCCGATCCAAGCCTGACGTTGCTTTCCCGCCGTCTCGACATGGTCACCGCCGACCTGCGCGAATCGGTGATGAAGGCTCGCATGCAACCTGTCTCCAACGTCTTCTCCAAATTTCCCCGTGTCATTCGCGATCTATGCCAGTCACTCAATCGTAAAGTTCGCCTGGTCATGGAAGGGCAGGAGACCGGGCTCGACAAGACGCTTCTCGAAGCGATCAAAGACCCCTTGACGCATGCCGTGCGCAACTCCCTCGATCATGGCATCGAACCACCCGACATCCGCGCAGCCAACGGCAAAGATCCCGAAGGCACACTGAAGCTCCGCGCCTACCAGGAGAGTAGCCACGTCATCATCGAGGTCTCCGACGACGGCGCAGGCATCGGCGTTGAAAAGGTGCGCAACAAGGCCATCGAGCGCGGCCTCATCACTGCCGAACGCGCCGCGCAACTGGGTGACCGCGCACTCCTGCAGCTGATATTTCTGCCCGGTTTTTCGACCGCAGAAGCTATCACCAACGTCAGCGGCCGCGGCGTTGGCATGGATGTGGTTCGCACCAACGTTGAGAAGATCGGCGGCAAGGTCGAGATCGACTCCCGCCCCGGCAAAGGAACCACGCTGCGCCTCCGCATCCCGCTCACGCTCGCCATCATTCCGGCGTTGATCGTGCGCAGCCTCAATCAAAGTTTCGCCCTTCCCCAGGGCGCCCTCTCCGAGCTGGTGCATGTGCCGGCTGAGAGGATTGCTTCCTCGATTGAGTGGATGGAAGGAACGCCGCTCTACCGACTGCGCGGCCAGTTGCTTCCGCTCATCTTTCTCGACCAGATGCTCTCGTCAAGCCTGTCAACAGCTCAAGCCTCATCATCAAGAGCCCATTCCTGCCGCGAACATTTCATCGCCGTCCTCGATACCGATGGCCGCCGTTTCGGACTGGTCGTCGATGGCCTTGCCGACCCGGAAGAGATCGTCGTAAAGCCGCTCAGCGCCGTGCTCAAATCGATCGGCCTCTATTCCGGAGCGACCGTCCTCGGCAGCGGTGATCTGGCGTTGATCCTCGATCCTGCTTCCATCGCTACCCGCGCCGGCGTAGCCATCCGCGCCGGCGAAGAACAGGCAGAGATCGCGGCAGAAGAAGACAACGTGCTGAAAGGTTCTCAATACCTGCTTGTGGAGGTCGCCCAACGCCGCGCCGCTGTGCCTCTTGGCGAAGTGCTCCGCATAGAGAGGATCCCCATATCGCGCATCGAGTACGTAGGCCGCCAGCCGGTTCTCAATTTCCAGGGACAACTGTTGCCAGTCGAAGATTCGTCAGGACTGCTCGCTTCCGCAAACGGCAATCCCGACGTGCAGATCACCGTCGTCGTCTGCCGCGAAGGCCGCCGCCACGTCGGCATCGCCGTCAGCCACGTCCTCGACGTCGCCGCCGGCGATCAGCTATTTGAAGCCGGGTCGCAACACAGCGCCACTGGCGTCACGCTGCTCAAAGATCACGTCACAGGCATCGTCAATCTCGGCGCGATCCCGGCACTAACTGGCTTCGTCGCAAACGATCTCGCTCGCGATTCAGATTGGAACCAGATTTCGGAGACAGTCGCATGAGTGGCGCGATGGCCATCCAAACACAAAAGTCGTCCGACGTGCTGTTGGAGATGTGCTCAGTTCGCGTCGGTCAAACACTCTTCGGTATTCCGATTACACACATCGTTGAAATCGTCGGCGGAGTGCATCCTCAGGCCGTGCCTCTCGCGCCGGAGTTCGTCGGCGGCCTGATCCATTACCGCGGCGATGTGCTCACCACGGTCAGCATGCGTCAGTTGCTGGGCTTGATAGTATGTACTGGCCCGCAGGACATTCTGGTGCTCGAAAGCAGTGGCGGATGTTTCGGTCTCCTCGTTGACTCAGTGGGCGAAGTCCTCACCGTCTCGCAGGCAGACCACGAGCCGAATCCATCCATCCTCGACGAGCGCCGCCGCGCGCTCTTCGCCGGAGCCTACAAGCTTAAAGAGAGCCTGCTGGTAATGCTCAATCCTGAGCGCCTCGATCCACTGCATCTTGGCGCATCGGCAGCCTGACCAATGCGGCAGCAGAAGCAACCCTGAACTAAAGCAGTCATGAACTAATGCGCAGCCGAACACGGCCGAAGAAACAGATACCGGGAAACAAAAATGCTGGAGGAACTCGAATGCGCGCCCTGATAGTCGATGATTCCCGCTTCGTGCGGGATTACCTCCGCGGTCTCCTCGAAGAAAAGGGAATCGAGTGCGAAGAAGCCGCCGACGGCCGGTCCGGCCTGATGCATCTTTACAACGGCGATCCCTTCGACCTCGCTCTCGTCGACTGGAACATGCCCGTCATGGACGGCTTCGACATGCTCAGGCAAATGCGCGCCCAGGGTTACGCCGATGTCAAAGTGATGATGGTGACTACCGAAGCCGAAAACGACTTCATCCTGCGCGCTCTCGATGCCGGAGCCGACGAATACATGCTGAAGCCCTTTGACAATGAAGCGCTCACCGAAAAACTGGCCATGCTCGGACTGGCCGAGGTGTAAATGAATGGACTCGACAATCACGTTGCGCACCGCTCGAATCCTGATAGTGGACGATTCGGCGGTCATGCGCAGTCTGTTGCGAAGAGTGATCGGCTGCGACAATCGGCTCGAAGTCGCAGGCACCGCCAATGACGGCGCATCGGCCCTGCGTGCCATCGTCGCTATCCGTCCCGATCTCGTGCTTCTCGACGTGGACATGCCCGGCATGGACGGTCTCAGCACTCTCAAAGAGATGAAGGCGCAGGGCATGAAAGTTCCTGTGATAATGTGCAGTGCTCTCACCCAACGCGGAGCCCGGGTGACCATTGAAGCTCTCGCCAGCGGCGCCTCCGACTACGTAGCCAAGCCCTCCGGACAACCTTCGCGAGAAGCCGCCGTTCAGACCCTCGTCCATAATCTAGTGCCAAAGATTATCGCGCTCACAGAGCCTGCCATCTCCGCTGCGACCCAGACCCCGATAACTAATCCGATAACTCATCATGTGACAGCGCATCACGCTATCACTCATCCCGCACCTATCGCGCCGCCCTCGCAGGCAACGCCTTCTGTCTTGCTGATCGGCGCATCCACAGGCGGTCCCGCAGCTCTCGACGTTTTGCTCCCGGCTCTCCCTGCTGGATTTCCGATCCCCATTCTCATCGTTCAACACATGCCTGAACTCTTCACGAGACCCCTCGCCGAACGCCTCGACTCCCGTTGTCAACTGCGAGTTCGCGAAGCCACATCCGGTGAAAAGCTGCAGTGTGGAGTCGCCTATATTGCGCCCGGCGGCTGGCATCTTGAGATAGCCGCGACAACTGCGCTGCGGGAGCCAATCATCCGGCTGACGCACGATGCTCCGGAACACTTTTGCCGCCCTTCCGTGGACGTTCTCTTCCGCAGTGCCGTCGCCGTTTACGGAGCCAACATTCTGGCCGTGATGCTTACCGGAATGGGCTCCGACGGGCTCGCGGGCTGTCGTCTGATTCGCGCACACAACGGCACCGTTATCGCCCAGGATCGCCACACCAGCGCAGTCTGGGGAATGCCCGGCGCGGTTGCCCAGGCGGGACTGGCATACCGCGTTCTTCCCCTTGACGCCATTGCTCCTGAAATTATTCGGCTCACAGGCATTGGTCAGCGCCCGGCCTGCGAACCTCGGGAATCATTCGCGTGACCATGTCCACCAGCCCATCTCCCAGCCCACGCCATGCGGCCGTTCCTCTATCGGCCAATGTTGATTACGGCTACCTGCGCCAGTTGGTTTTCGAGCAGTCACACAATGTCCTTGACTCCTCGCGCGACTATCTCTTTGAGACTCGTCTGGCCACGCTCCTGCGCGTCCTGGGCCTCACCCGTCTAGAAGAGCTGATTCAGCTGCTGCGTCTCAGGCACGATCCGGCGCTTGAACGCTCCATTGCCGAAGCCATGACCATCAACGAAACCAGCTTCTTCCGCGATGGCCGCCCCTTCGAACTGCTGCGCACCGTCCTGCTGCCGCCGCTCATCGACAGCCGCCGCGCCACGCGCTCGCTTCGCATCTGGAGCGCAGCCTGCTCCACCGGCCAGGAAGCCTGGAGCATCGCCATGCTGCTCAGCGAACACTTTCCCCAACTGGCAAATTGGAACGTGAAGATCGAGGGCACCGACTTCTCCTCAGAAGTGGTTCATCGCTGCCAGGCCGCCAGCTACCACCGCATCGAAATGAACCGCGGCCTGCCCGCGCGCAAGATCGTCCGCTTCTTCGATCACCACGAAGACCACTGGACAGTGAAGCCGGAACTGCGCAGGCTCTGCCATTTCAAAACAGCCAACCTCTGCGCAGACCGCCTTCCGATCGCCGAACCCCCGCTGGGCGAACCCTTCGACATAATCTTCCTGCGCAACGTCATGCTTTATTTCTCCCTCGAGACGCGCAGAAAACTCATGGCCCGCATCCATCGCACACTGGCCCCCGACGGCGTCCTCATCCTGGGCTCCAGCGAACAACCCGCCGACCCCACCCTCTGGACCGCCCACGTAGCCGGAGGCACCAGCTACTACCGCCCCCGCTAAACTGTCCGTAACGAACCAAATGCACAGGCCAACAGGTCTATTCTGAAGAAGACCCATGGCTCCGCGAAAGCCCATCCCGAGTCACCCTGAACCAGCAGCTCAGCCCGATCCCTTCGCCAGCTTCCACCCCGTAACCGCCGCCTGGTTCCGCGAAGTCTTCGACGCGCCCACCGCCCCCCAGCGCCAGGGCTGGCCCGTAATCGCAAGCGGCGAAAGCACCCTCATCCTCGCTCCCACCGGCACCGGCAAAACCCTAACCGCCTTCCTCTGGTGCCTCGACCGCCTAATGCTCCACGCCCCGCCTAAAACCCCGGGCTGCCGGATCATCTACGTCTCTCCGCTCAAAGCTCTCGCCGTAGACGTAGAACGCAACCTCCGTTCCCCGCTGGCCGGAATCGCCAACATGGCCCGCCGCATGGGCGTCCCCGTCCACGACCCCGAGATCAGCATTCGCACCGGCGACACCAGCCAGAAAGACCGCGCACGATTCCGCAAGACTCCGTCAGAAATCCTCATCACCACCCCCGAATCTCTCTACCTCCTGCTGACCTCCCAATCCTCCGAATCCCTGCGCACCGTAGATACCGTCATCATCGACGAAATCCACGCCCTCGTCCCCACCAAGCGCGGCGCCCACCTCGCCCTCAGCCTCGAACGCCTCGAAGCCCTGACCAAACGCCGCATCCAACGCATAGGTCTTTCCGCCACCCAACGCCCCCTCGAAGAAGTAGCCCGCTTCCTCGGCGGCGTAGAAGTGGCCACACCCGACAAGCATGCGCCGACTACGAAGAAAATCTCGTCTTCTTCAATTGAAGACGCGGCAACTGAAGACACAGCAAAAGGCATCGCCGAACTCGCCACCAACGAAGCGGCATGGTCAGCCGACATCGTCGAAACCACCAACATCCGCTACCGCCCCGTCACCATCGTCAACGCCAGCGCTCCTAAAAAACTCCAGCTGCGCATCGAAGTCCCCGTAGAAGACATGGCCCGACTGGGCCAGCAGGAAGAGATCCCCTCCGGCCCAGCCAGCCAGGGCCCAAAGCGCGTCTCCATCTGGAACGCCATCCACCCCCGCCTCCTCGAAATCATCCGCGAACGAACCTCCACCATCCTCTTCGTCAACAGCCGCCAGGTAGCCGAGCGACTCGCAGGCGCCTTGAATGAGCTGGCCGGCGAAGATATAGTCCGTGCCCATCACGGTTCTCTCGCCGCCCCGCAGCGCCTGATCATCGAAGAGCAACTCAAAGCCGGCAAACTCAAAGGCCTCTGCGCGACATCTACCCTCGAACTAGGCATCGACATGGGCGCCGTCGACCTCGTCATCCAGATTGAGTCACCGCCCTCCGTCGCCAGCGGCATGCAGCGCATAGGCCGCGCCGGTCACTCTGTCGGAGCAGTCAGCGAAGGCATCATCTTCCCCAAGTACCGCGCCGATCTCGTCGCCTGCGCCGCCGTCACCCGCGCCATGCACGAACTCCACATCGAGTCCACCCGCTTCCCGCGCAACCCGCTCGACGTCCTCTGCCAGCAGATGGTCGCCATCGTCGCCCACCCGCCAAACCTTCCGCCGCCAGAAAAATCCCGCAAGCGCATAGCAAAGCAAAAGAGCCGTTCGGGTGCCCCACATCTCGATTTTGAGATGTGGGATTCCACGCCTCCGGAAGCGAGCGATTTAAGCGCCGATTCACTCGACACCGGCCCTGAATTTCCGGTCGACGAACTCTACAACATAGTCCGCCGAGCCGCCCCATTCGGTGGCCTGACCCGCACCTCGTTTGAAGGCGTACTCGACCTCCTGAGCGGTCGCTACCCCTCCGATGAATTCGCTGAACTCCGCCCGCGCCTCACCTGGGACCGCATCCGCAACACAGTCACCGCCCGTCAGGGCGCGACGAGACTGGCAATACTAAACGCTGGAACTATCCCCGACCGCGGCCTCTACGGAGTCTTCCTCACCCACAGCGAAGGCAAGTCCGTCCGCGTCGGCGAACTCGACGAAGAGATGGTCTTCGAGTCCCGCCCCGGCGAAACCTTCATCCTCGGCGCGACCACTTGGCGCATCGACGAAATCACCCACGACCGCGTTCTCGTCTCACCCGCCCCCGGTGAACCCGGCAAAATGCCTTTCTGGAAGGGCGACGGCCCCGGCCGCCCACTCGAATTCGGACGCCGTATCGGCGCAATGGTCCGCGAACTCCGCGCCATGCCCGTCCCCGCCGCGCTCACCCGCCTCGTCACCGAACACGATCTCGACCCCGGCGCCGCCGAAAATCTCCTCCGCTTCCTCCAGGACCAGCACGAAGCCACGGGCCAGGTCTCCGACGACCGCAACATCGTCATCGAACGCAGCCGCGACGAGCTCGGCGACTGGCGCGTCTGCGTCCTTACCCCCTTCGGCAGTCGCATCCACATCCCGTGGGCAATGGCCGTAGCCTCCCGCATTCGCGCCGCAGGCGGTCCCGATGTCGAAACCCTCTGGGGAGACGACGGCTTTGTCCTCCGGTTCCCCGACAGCGATGAAGCGCCGAGCTCCGACTGGTTCATGGTCGAGTCCACAGAAGTGATGGACCTCGTCCTCCGCCAGCTGGGCGCAACAGCCCTCTTCGCCGGGCGATTCCGCGAAGCAGCAGGCCGAGCCCTGCTTCTCCCGCGCCGGCGCGCCGACGGTCGCGCCCCGCTCTGGCAGCAGCGCAAACGCGCCTATGACTTGCTCAGCGTGGCATCCCGCTACCCCGGCTTCCCCTTGCTCCTAGAGGCCTATCGCGAATGCCTCCGCGATGTCTTCGACATGCCCGCGCTCATCGAAACCCTGCGCGGCATAGAACAACGCCAGCTCCGCGTCCACGTCGTCGATACCCGCACTCCATCGCCCTTTGCCTCATCACTCCTCTTCAGCTACGTCAGCAATTTTCTTTATGACGGCGACGCCCCGTTAGCCGAACGCCGCGCCCAGGCCCTCACCATCGATCAGGACCAACTCCGTGAACTGCTGGGCGAAGCGGACCTCCGCGAACTGCTCGACCCCGACGCCATTGCCGAAATCGAAGAACAGCAGCAATGCCTCGTCGATCCATTCCGTGCCCGCTCCGCAGACGGCCTGCATGACCTGCTCCTCCGCCTCGGCGACCTGACCCGCGCAGAACTCTCACTCCGCGTCACCAGTCCCGAAGTCCTCGAATTCGTCGACCGCCTTATCCGCACCCGGCGCCTTCTCGAAGTCCGCGTCGCCGGCGAAAAGCGCATTATCGCCATCGAAGATTCAGCCCGCTACCGCGACGGACTCGGCATCCCGCTACCCCCCGGCATTCCCACCGCGCTCCTCGAACCAGTTGCTCAGCCAGTGGTCGAACTCGTTCGCCGCTACGCCAGAACTCACGGCCCTTTCACCCTTGAAGAAGTAGCGACACGCTTCGCCCTCGACCCTGCGCAGGTCGAACATACTCTCAACCACCTCGCCACCGAAAACCGCATAGTAGAAGGCGGCTTTCGCCCCGGTGGCCTTCATCGCGAATGGTGCGATCAGGAAATTCTCCGCATCATCCGCCGCAAATCCCTCGCCCGACTCCGCAAAGAAGTAGAGCCGGTAGAGCAGCAGACCCTGGCCCGCTTCCTGACACACTGGCAGGGACTCACAACGCCAAGGCGTGGCATGGATGCCCTGCTCGACGTCATCGAACAACTGCAGGGCGCGCCCCTGCCTGCCTCGCTCATCGAGTCGGCCATACTCCCAGCCCGCCTCGTCACCTACAACCAGGGCGACCTCGACACCCTGATCGCCGCCGGCGAAGTAAGCTGGGCCGGCGTCGAGCCGCTGGGCGAACGCGATGGCCGTGTAGCCCTCTACCTGGCCGACAAGATGCCGCTGCTCGCCGTTCCACGCCCCAACCCGCAGCCCATGTCAGAAAGGGAAGAGCAGCTGCTGGCCGCGCTTCGCAAGAGCGGAGCCAGTTTCTTCACCCAGCTGCACGAATCAGTCGGCGGAGGCTACCCCGGCGAATCTCTCGACGCCCTTTGGTCTCTCGTCTGGCGCGGTCTCGTCACCAACGACTCGCTCCACCCCCTGCGCGCTTACACGGCCCGCCCAGAATCGCAGCGTGGCAACCGCAAACATCATGGCAATGGCGGCATTCCCGGAACTACAGGTGCCTTCAGATCGCGCCGCACCGTACCGGCCACAGCCCAAGGCCGCTGGTCGCTCATCCAAACACGTGATGCGCTGAAGGGGACGAGCTCCAGCCCGCACATAAACCAAAGCGAGTCGAAAGGGACTTTAGCCCCTGAGGGCGTCTTCCCCTCCAGCACCGAATCCACCCACGCCCTCGCCCTCCAACTCCTCAACCGCTACGGCATCCTCCTGCGCGAATGCGCAGCTGCAGAAAACATCCCCGGCGGCTTCTCCGCAATCTACCCTGTCCTCAAGGCCCTCGAAGAAAGTGGCCGTATCCGCCGCGGCTATTTCGTAGCGGGCCTGGGAGCCACCCAGTTCGCCCTCCCAGCCGCCGTCGACCTGCTCCGCTCCATGCGCAACACCCAGGCCACCTCCGAATCAGGCAAACCTGAATTCGTCCTCCTCGCAGCCACCGATCCCGCCAACCCTTATGGCTCAACCCTCAAATGGCCAGACATTCCCGCCGAAGCAGAGGACACAGAATCCGCGCCACGCGTGCTGACCCGCGCCGCCTACGCCCAAGTTGTCCTCTGCGCCGGACGCCTTGTAGCCTGGCTGCGCCGAGGCAATCCAAACCTGCTCGTCTTCCTTCCCCCCGACGAACCTGAGCGGAGCCACATCGCCGATGGCCTCGCCCAATTCCTTGCCGAACTCGGCCAGCATCGTCTCCAGAACGACCAGACAGGCAGTCACAACAGTGGCTACCTCATCAGCACGATCAACGGCCTCCCAGTAGCCGTTCATCCAATGGCAGCATCCCTGCACGACGCGGGATTCCATGCAGGCCCGCTGGGCATGCACCTCCGCCGCCCGACAAGCCTGCCTCCCCGCATCGGCCTCTCCAGCCAACACTCAGGCTCTCAGCCAGGCGGTCCTCAACCGGGCGGTTCTCAATCGGGAGGACAACCACCCACCCGCCTGTCGCCACAACAAGCCGCCAAAAACCGCCCAGCCCTGACCCGTCCTGACTGACAACAGCGCGGGTATTTCCTCATTCAGGAAAGGAACGGGGTGTCCCATCCTTCGCGTCTTTGCGAAGAGTGGGCTCCGCA
>Ga0206896_1029_pt1 | contig 32880 bp, 31 predicted proteins | sample Alteio_BWOrgHeat_52_FD_152969 | JGI IMG/M metagenome (GOLD analysis project Ga0206896, IMG submission 152969) | Enriched cells from forest soil in Barre Woods Harvard Forest LTER site, Petersham, Massachusetts, United States -... | ecosystem: Environmental > Terrestrial > Soil > Temperate forest >... | reverse complement strand
GTCATCAATGGCGACGCAATCCTGCTGATGGCCGCGCGTGATTTGCAGGCTCGTGGTTTGCTCACCGGGGATATTGTCGTCGCCACAACTATGTCAAACATGGGGTTGGAGACTGCGCTCAAACGCTCCGGAATTACCATGCTGCGCGCCGGCGTAGGCGACCGCTATGTGCTCGAACTGATGCAGCAGCGCGATGCCGCGCTGGGAGGCGAGCAGTCCGGGCATATTCTTTTCCCACACCTTGCAACAACCGGCGATGGCTTGCTGACCGCGCTCGTAGTACTCGACCTGATCGCGCGCACTGGCAAGACCATCGAAGAACTTACTGCGGATTTGAAGGTCTTTCCGCAGGTGATCGTGAATGTCAAAGTACGCGAAAAGAAACCGCTGGAGGAAATCCCCGCAGTGGCAGAACGCATTCACGCAGCCGAAGTGGAGCTGGATGGATCAGGGCGCGTGGTGATTCGCTACTCAGGGACTGAGGCGCTCGCGCGGGTGATGATTGAGGCTGAGAGCGAAGAGGCGATGCGGCGACATGCGGATGCAATTGCTGACGCGATACGCGTCGAGCTTGGTTTGTAGTTATAGGGAGAAGTTACAAAGTGACGATAGACAAAACTGGAAAGTGGTGGGTTGGCAGCAGTGGTGCAGATTTGGAAGAGTACTTAACGTCATTCTCCGCCGACGGCTATCTCACTCATGAATTTCGACTTGCAAAATGCCGGTGTGGGAACGGAGACTTTTATCTCTGGGCCGATGATGGTGAAGGTACTGCCAAGAGAGTTTGTTCCTCGTGCAATGACCCCCATTTTCTTTGCGATAGCGAAGAGTACTGGACGGAAGAAACATCAATTGAATGGAAGTGTATAGAGTGCGATTCTAAACTCGCCAACGTCGGAGCAGGGTTCTCCCTTTATGAGGACGGAGAAGTCCGGTGGCTATACGTCGGAGAACGATGCGTCCAGTGTGGCGTGCTAGGGTGCGCCGCTCAGTGGAAAGTAGGATATGCGCCGTCGAAGCATCTTCTTGATCAAGTGTGATGATATCCCTTAGTTATGCGATCATCCAGGCTAAACGCGGCTCCGCTACTTCATATCGCGCCAGTTATTGCCAAAGGATAGGTCGGCTTCGATTGGAACGCTTAGTTGAATTACATTTTCCATCTCATGCTTGACTAACTTTGTTATTACTTCTGTTTCGTCTTCGGGGACTTCGAATAGCAGTTCGTCGTGGACTTGCAGGACCATGCGCGAGCGGAGTTTCTGCTCGGCAAACTTGCGATCGATGGCGATCATGGCCAGCTTGATCAGGTCGGCTGCTGTGCCTTGCAGTGGTGTATTTACTGCCGTTCGCTCGGCAAATCCCCGCTGGTTGGCGTTGCGGCTTTCGATGTCGGGGATAGGGCGCATTCTGCCAAAGAGCGTGCGGACGCTGCCGTGTTGGCGCGTGGATTCGATGGTCCTTTCTATGAATGCTTTTACTCCCTTGTAACGCTCAAAATAGCGCTCGATGTATAACTTCGCTTCGCCTTGAGGAATACTTAGTTGCGCGGCCAGACCAAAGGCTGAGATACCGTAGACGATGCCGAAGTTAACGGCTTTGGCGCGTGCCCGAACATGCTTGTCCATGCCGTCAGGAGAGATACCAAAGACTTCGCTGGCAGTAAGTGTGTGAATGTCGCGGCCAGTCTTATAGGCATCGACGAGCAGCGGGTCTTCGCTGAAGTGGGCCATCAATCGCAATTCAATTTGGGAGTAGTCAGCGGAGAGCAGGCGGAAGCCGGGCGCCGCGACGAAGGCGGCGCGAATTTCGCGACCCAGCTCAGTGCGTATCGGAATGTTTTGCAGATTGGGATTGACGGAGGAGAGCCGGCCCGTCGCTGTTGCAGCTGCGTTGAATGTGGTATGCACACGCGAGTCCGCGTCAACAAGCAGCGGCAGCGCGTCGACGTAGTTGGATTTGAGCTTGGCGAGGTGGCGGAACTCGATGACGTGTTGTGCGATCGCGTGTTGTTCAGCGAGGCCTTCGAGGACATCCTGCGCTGTCGAAATCTTCTTACCCTTGCCGTAAACCACCGGCTTTGGAAGACCCATGTGCGTGAATAAAACTTCGCCGAGCTGCTTGGGCGAATTGATGTTGAAGCGACGACCGGAGTGTTCGTAGATTAGTTCGCTCACCCTTTGAATTTCTGCCCCGAAGCGCTGCGAGAGCTCATCGAGTGCGCCGAGATTCACGCGAACGCCGACGCGCTCCATTCTGTAAAGAACCGGCACGAGCGGCAGGTCGATGGTCTCGTAAACAGACTCGACCTTGTGCTCCGCAACCTGCGCACGCAACAAGGGGAGAAGTGTCTGGATTGCATGGGCAGCACCTGCGAGTGACACCGGTACAGACTGCCCGCTGCGCGCCACAACGTCAACCAGCGATTGCGTCGCATGTGTTGGATTGATGGCGTAAGAGAGCAGCATCGTGTCCGTCACGCCGTTGGGGATCGGGCCGCGTAGTGTTGTGCCCAGCCCCGCGAGGCGATGCTGCGTTGTCTTCCAGTCGTGGATGATCTTTGGTACGGATTCGTCTTCGAGCAATGCGCGCAAATCGTGGGATAGCTGCAGGCGCAACGCCAATTCCGGTTCATCTGCGATCTTGACTGAAACGCCGACGAATTCCGGAGCGGGTGGAGCAAGGACAGGCGTCTCTGCAAAAACGTCAGCGGCGGACATCATGTCGAACAGTGACGGCATTGGTGGCAGTGATTCTTCTTCGGCTACTTCTTCGCTTGATTCTGATGACTGCGAGCTGGCATCGGGCTTGGCGGCCTTTGCATCTTTTTCAAGCGCGAATACAAAGCCATGTGACTTAGCGGCCGTGAAAAATGCGGCGATCTGTTCATCGGATGGGTCATCTACTAATTCTGCGGTTGGCTTTTGTGCGCCGGGTGCGAGGTCACGCAGCAGTGTGGTGAACTCGAGTTCGGTGTAGAGTTCACGCGCGGCTTCGAGATCGGGCTCAGTGGTCTGCATGCGCGTGAGATCAAGATCAAGCGGGACGCGGCAATCGATGGTGACGAGTTCTTTGGATAGCAGAACTGTTTCGCGATTCTGCTGCAGAGACTCGCGATAGGTCTTGCGCTTGACTTCTTCTGCACGGTCGAGCACCGCTTCGACGCTGCCGAATTGCTGGATGAGTTCGACTGAGCCTTTGTCGCCGATGCCTGGCGCGCCGGGGATGTTGTCGATGGAGTCGCCGCGCAGGGCCATCACATCGATGACCTGCTCAGGCGGGACGCCGAGTATCTCGATCACCTTCTGAGAATCGATGATGAGGTTGTCTTTCTGCGGGTTGAGGACGCTGACATGATCGTTGACCAATTGCATCATGTCTTTGTCACCGGAGATGATGAAGACTTCGTGGCCTTGTTCGGCGGCCTGGCGCGCGAGTGTGCCGATGACGTCGTCGGCCTCGAATCCGATGGCTTCGAGGATGGGGATGTGGAGGACTTCGAGGGCGCGGCGGATGTAGGGGAGCTGGCGCGCGAGGTCTTCGGGCATGGCTGTGCGCTGTGCTTTGTAGCCCTCGTAGGTGGTCTCGACGAAGGCTTGTTCTTTGCTGCTCCAGCGGCGCAAAGCGCCTATTTCGCGGGCCTTTTCATCTCGGAAAACGGCTCCCCGTACATCGAAGACCGCGGCGAGATAACGCGGGGAAAAGTCTGCGCGCATTTTGGTGATCATATTCACGAAGACGTAGATGGCCGCGGTGGGCAGGCCACCGCGCGTCGACATGGGACGGCTGCGTTGCATGGCATGGTAAGCGCGGAAGATGAACGACATTGTGTCGAGGAGGAAGACGGGCTGTTTTGCTTCGGCAGTCATATCTGGCATCGTCTGCGAGTCTACCAGCGGGGCGAGGGTGTCTGCCAGATGTTGTCTGCCATATCAGGCTGCTCAAACCCGATTTTTTACGTGATGAACATGCAGTCGCCGTAGCTGAAGAAGCGGTAGTAATCTTTGACTGCATGTGCATACGCTTTGAGCACCGCTTCGCGGCCGGCAAAGGCGCTTACGAGCATAAGAAGGCTGGATTGTGGCAGGTGGAAGTTGGTCAGCATTGCACCTACGAGGCGAAAGGAGTAGCCGGGCGAGATGAAGATTGAGGTTTCGCCGCTGTGGGCAGTGATCTCTGTTCCAGTCTGTTCAGCAGTTAAGGCGCAATGCTCCAGCGTTCGCACAGCGGTGGTGCCTACTGCGACGACGCGGCGGCCTGCAGTGCGGGCGCGATTGAGCGCTTGAGCTGTTGCGGCGGGCAGGGTGTAGCGTTCGCTGTGCAGCCGAATCTCGTTGACGGTTTCGACCCGAAGGGGCGCGAAAGTTCCGAGACCAACATGCAGCGTGAGCCGGGCGATCTCGACTCCGCGTGCGGCGATTGCGTCGAGAATTTGCGGCGTGAAGTGCAGACCGGCAGTAGGCGCGGCGACTGAGCCTCGCTGTACGGCGAAGACGGTTTGATAGCGCTCGCGATCGGTGTTGGCGTCGTCGCGCTTGATGTAGGGCGGCAGGGGCATGTGGCCGATCTGCTCGAGTGCTGCGAAGAAATCATCGACTGCTTCGAAGCGCAGTGTACGCTCGCCGAATTCGCCTGCGGCGAGCACGTCAGCGCGTAAAACGATTGCGCCAGAGGCCGCCGCGAATTCAAGCTGATCGCCGATGCGTACTTTGCGGCCGGGGCGCACCAGGGTGCTCCAATTCCCTGCTCCGTCAAGCTGGGTCAGCAGAACTTCGATCTGACCGCTTGCCTCCTGCTTGCCGCGCGACGTAGCTCTTCGCGCGAAGAGGCGCGCGGGGATGACGCGGCTGTCGTTGAGGACAAGCAGATCGCCAGGATTCAGGAGAAATGGTAAGTCGGCGAAACTGCGGTCGGTCAGGAAGTTTTGGTTGTCTGACGCGCAGGCAGCGCGATCTAAGAGCAGCATGCGGCTTGTGCCGCGCTCGACAGGCGGCTGTTGCGCAATCAGTTTTTCAGGCAGATGGAAGTCAAAGTCTGCGACGCGGAGACCAGCAGTTCTATCCAATGGCACGGTCATACGAGCCTCTTCGCGAAGTGCTCATTGGCTCGCGCCCTTGCGTGCTCCAGTGCAACGTCCAGTTGCTCGCGTTTGGCTTCGAGGCCTGTGGCTGTGGTTGTTTCAAGGACTGTCGTCCAGGCTCCCCAGCTTACTGCTATGCGCGTAAAGGGTTTAGGCACGAGAAAGCGGTCCCACGAGCGAACGGTCCATGCTTTTTCCGGTTGCAGATGGAAGGAGCCTATGGGCGCGCCCGAGATCTGCGCCAGCTTGATGGGGCCTGGTTTGGATTTGTAAATCGGGCCGCGCGGGCCGTCGGCGGTGAAGATGGCTGGCGCTCCTTCGTCAAGAACGCGATGCAGGGCCAGTAGGCCTTCGCGGCCTCCGCGAGAGCTTGAGCCACGCACGGCGCGGAAGCCGAAGAGTTCGAGCGTGCGGGTGATGAGTTCGCCGTCGAAGCTTTGGCTGATGAGGATGGTGGCGCGCGTGCTGCGGAAGTAGAAGGCGCAGGGCAGAACACACTGGTGCCAGAAGCAGTAGATTTCGCGGCTCGGCGTGAAGCCGTGGAAGGCTGGAGTTACGCCTTCTTCGGCGATAACTTCAAAGCGCCAGGTGCGGCCTACGATCATCAGCAGAAGCCAGACAAGACGCGGGACTATAGCGAGGGTCAATCGCTGGGTCCAGGTGAATCCTGCGCTGGGTGGTTTGCTCACTCAATTGATTGTAACGAGAGTGCGAAGTGTGGAGTGTGAGATGCCTGGCCTTTCTGAACTTCGTATATCACCCATAACTTTCGATCACGAGACGAATCCTCCCAATCCTCGCGCACCGTTTTTCACACTTCACACTCCACACTTCACACTAGCTATATCGTATCCAGCGGAAGATTTCCGGCAGTGTTGCGCGTTTGCCGTACATGAGGATGCCGATGCGATAGAGCTTGGCCGAGAACCAAAGCACAGCGACGATGCTGACGACCATCAGACTGATCGAGGCGACGAACTGCCATGTCGGCGGTATCTCCGAGCCCATGCGCAGAAACATAACTATGGGCGCGCATGGCGGGAACAGCGAGGCCGCCACCGACCAGACGGAGTTGGAGTCATTGATGATGAGCATGATCATCGCGAAGCTGAGCCAGACCGGCGCGGCAGCCAGAGGCGTGTACATTTGCAGCTCCTGCTCAGTTTCGCAAGTGGCGGCGAGGCCCGCGAAAAGCGAGCTGAAGAGGAAATAACCGAGTACAAAGTAGACTGGGAAAAGAATGCCTTCAGTCCACGAGAAGTGGACGGCGAAATCGCCCTTAAGCAGCGGCGCGGCGAAGGCTGATCCGACGAGGAGGCCGGCGGCGACTACCCAGATAAGAATCTGTGTAAGCCCTACGGCGCCTACTCCGATCAGCTTTCCGGCCAGCAGATCGCCCGGTTCGGCGATGGAGAGCATGACTTCGAAGATGCGCGATGTTTTTTCTTGAATGATTGAGCGTGCGACATTGAGGCCGTAGATCATCGTGGTCATCGAGAGCAGGATGGCCATGACATAGCCCTTCCAAAACGAGGCCTGCGCGCTGCTGGGGACAACACTGCCATCTTTCTTCATCTGGAAGGTGTCGATGTCGACGCCGTCGACCAGCGTGTCGGCCTGGGATTTCTGCATCCCTGTACCGGTGAGGCCCCGGCTGACGAGTGCGTGATTCATCGCTCGGTGAAGACGTCCGGTTGAGACGAAGTCTCCCGAAGATCGCGAGGTGTAGGTCGCCTTGGGCGCCGTACCAGCCTGTGTCTGCACCCAGAGAACGCCGTCGATGTCCTTACTCCGCACCTTATCTTTAAGCGCGTCCAGCTGTTGCTGCGAAGCGGGCGCGATTACATCCACTATGGTCTTTGAGTCGTCTTTTTTCTCAGGTTCTTTCGGGTCGTCTTTGTCATGGAGCAGGCGATTGCTGATTTCATTTGCCAGATCCGCATCGTTGGATGCGACCGCGAGGTGTTTTCCCGACCCGAGACCGATGCTGGAGATGTAGCCGATGCCGATGATGAGGGCGAAGACGGCGGGCAGCAATATGGTTGTCAGCCTGAATGCACGGCCTTTGATCTGCTCCAGATATTCGCGTTTGGCGACGAGAATGATGTTACGCATCGGCCTTGCCTCCCACGGTCTGTATGAAGATCTCTTCGAGTGATGGCTCGACCAGTTCAAATCGATATATGGTGGCTACTGCCGCAGCCTCCTGTAACAGTTTCTGCGCGTTGCCGTGATCTTTGAGCCTGATTTCGACATGGCCTGAGTAGTTTTTAGATTCCGCGATTTCTTCGCTTTCGAGAAATGCCGAACTGCCTTCAAACTCAACGATGACGCGGTTGCGCTCGTAGCTTGCCTTGATTTCGCGCACCTTGCCGGCGAGAACGGCGCGGCCTTTGTCGATGAGGCAGATGGAGTCGCACAGCTTCTCGACCTGGTCCATGCGATGCGTCGAGAAGACGATAGCTTTGCCCTCGGCCTTGAGTTCGAGGAGGGTGCGTTCGAGAAGCGTGGCGTTGACGGGGTCCAGGCCGGAAAATGGTTCGTCCATGATGATCAGTCCCGGGTCATGAATCAGCGAAGAGATGAACTGTATCTTCTGCTGCATACCCTTGGAGAGCTCTTCTGTTTTCTTGGGAAGAGACTCGTCGATCTCCATGCGCTTTGCCCAGTCAATGGCGCGTTTGCGAGCTTCGGCGGCGGTGAGGCCATGCAATTCGCCAAAGAAGATGAGCTGGTCGAGGACCTTCATCTTTTTGTACAGGCCGCGCTCTTCAGGAAGGTAGCCGACTCGCTTGAGACTTTCGCGCTGGAAGGGTTTTTCGAAGAGCTGGATGCTGCCTGAGTCGGGGATGGTGATGCCCATGATCATGCGAATGGAACTTGTTTTGCCCGCTCCGTTTGGCCCCAACAGACCAAACATCTGGCCGGCATTGATCGAAAGACTCAGGTTATTTACCGCGATCTTGCTCTCATAGGCTTTGGTGACGCCTGCGAGTTCGACAACTGGCATACGTGCTCCCCGAACGCGTTGCTGTTTTGATGCCAACTCTCGGCGAGCATCCAAACTTCGAGAAGTTTAACAAACACAGCAGGGCGCATCCCTCATACGCAGAAAAGCGCGAGGTGGTTCCGGAGAGCATCTTCATATTGGCTGGAATACAGGAAGGGTCGCAGATGTGCGACCCTTTGTGGATTGACGCTGGTATCAGAAATTCAGACTGCGCCGGTCAGACTGCCCAGATCAGGCCGTCTCAACCTCTGCAATATCCTCATCGAAGAATCCACCGGGCTCTCCCAATCGGATCAGCCGGTGAAGATAGGCGCGAGAGATCTGCAGGCTGCGGGCAGCAAGGGTCTTGTTGCCATTGTTATCGCGAACAGCGGCCACGGCGAGTCTGATCTTGTAGTCGCGGAGCTGGAGTTCAAAGGACCCGGAGGGTTGATAGTCGCTGATGTTGGCGACGTTTTCCGCCCGGATGTTAATTGGCAGGTCTTCACACCTGATCTTTTCGCCGCGAGCAACGATGATTGCACGCTGAATCACGTTTTCCAACTCGCGCACGTTGCCCGGCCACGCATAGGACTGCAGAAGCGACAGAGCGCTGTGGTCAATCCCGTAGACCGGCTTGTGATACATGCGGGAGTAGGTATCAACAAAATGCCCAGCGATCTGCGGGATGTCTTCAGGATGCTCCTGAAGCGCTGGCGCCTCGATGCGCATGACGTTGATGCGGTAGTACAAATCCTGCCGGAATTTGCCCTGGGCGACCATTTCACCCAGATCCTGATGCGTGGCGAAGATCAGGCGGGCGCGCAGCGGAACGAGCCGGTTGCTGCCCAGACGGCTGAATTCGCGCTGTTGAAGCACGCGCAGCAATTTGACCTGCGTATAGAGGCTCAGTTCGCCGATTTCGTCCAGGAAGATTGTGCCTTCGCCGGCTTGTTCAAAGAAGCCCTCGCGAGCCCCCACTGAGCCTGTAAACGCACCTTTTTCATGGCCGAAGAGCTCAGACTCGATCAGTGTTTCGGGAATCGCGCCGCAGGATACGGCGACAAAGGGGCGGTCAGAACGGCTGCCGAGGTTGTGGATGGCGCGGGCGATAAGTTCCTTGCCGGTGCCGCTTTCTCCAGTGATCAGGACCGAGGCGGAGAGATCGGTGACGCTCTCGACCAGCTTGTAGACCTGCCGCATATGCGGACTGGAGCCGATCAGCTGGTCGCAACGATCTTCAGGCGGCGCAGGCGGTTGCACCTTTTCGACCTGGCGCTTGAGCTCGGCGTTCTCTACCGCTCGGAGCAGCATGATCTTGAGGTCGCGGATCGAGGGAGGCCTGCGGCAATATCCATAGGCACCCTGGCGGACAAGTTCAGTGGCAACCGTTCTCAGGCTATCGTCGGCCATCACCACCGACGGTACCCGGGACGCGATCAGCTGCCGCGCGCAGGCCAGACGTACTCGAAGGTAATCACCCTTGGAGTTCAGGTCCAGGATCATGGCGTCGCAGCCACCCGCAACGATCAGGCGATTCATCGCCTCTTCGTTGGATTCCAAGAGCACTTCAAATTCTCGTCCAAGGGCAGACGAAAGGAGGGGCTGCAAAGTTCGGTCTTCCGTATAAAGTCCGATTCGAATCATTCTGGCGGCTCTTTTCTGGTACACAGAACATTCCTGAAATGCAAGACTCTCCTCCCGCTGCGGTGGCTGCGAGTTTGCCGATTGCAGAAACAGAGGTGGAAAGACACTACCGTTATCGGCGTTTTGCGCCGATTCCGCTATGTCACTTTCGTGTTACTGAAGTCCTGTCCGAGAATGTTACCGTAGTAACACAAGGGCATCAACACCTAAATTGTTTATTTTTAGCGTTTTCGAGCTTGGAAGGTTAACTAATCTCTATACACGAACCAACACCCCTGGGATTACCTATTCTGGCCTCCTCAGTGCGGTGATTACCGACCACTTAAATCAAGTGACGAAAAACGGACGGGTAACTCCTGCCTAAATGTTGGCTGGGCGGCGTCGGCGCAGGGCTTCTCGACCTCACTCAATTGGATGCTCTCCTCAGTCCAGCCTTCTTATTTTCCTCTTCGAAAGAGCGGCCTGATCCCGGTTTTGGCCACCTGCAGAGCCTTGTATTAGTTGGCAAACGCGCTCCTGAATTGAGTTTGGAGGCGGTGTATATGCTCCGCTTCACTCCTGAATCGGCCTGTATACACCCATACACATCCAGCTGACCGGTTTCGCTCTAAGTAGTTGATATCTATTGCCTTCTTCTGAGTTTTTCGTTTGGGCACGGAATTGCATCACTCTCAGCAAGTTCCTGGTTGGAGAGGCAGAAGTTGAATATGCACATGAGTCTGCAGTCGATTGCGTGGTGGCCTACGGTCTTCGTTTTGGCTGTGGCAATAGTCACGGATTTACGCAGCCGCCGCATACCCAACTGGCTGACGCTTCCCTTCATGGCGACGGGGATCATCGCTGGCGCGTGGCTTGGGGGCTGGCAGGGACTCGGACAGAGCCTCGGTGGTCTGGCGCTCGGCGGCGTGATCTACGGTTTGCTCTGTTTCATGGGCGGCATGGGCATGGGCGACGTCAAACTGGCCGCCGCGATCGGGGCCTGGATCGGCGCTTCGCAGCTATTGATGGCGCTGATTCTCACCGCCATGATTGGCGGCTTCATGGCATTCGGCTGGGCCATCGTGGGCGGTTTCGTTGGCGAGCTTTTCAGTGGGAGCGGCGATCTGCTCTTCGGAATGCGCAAGCGCGGCCTCAGCCCTCATCCTGACCTGGTTCTTTCCAACCCGCTCACGAGAAAGATGCCGTACGCTCCGGCCATCGCCATCGGAACGCTGATTTCATTTTTTTGTCATCGATAAGCAGGACAGTCTTTATGCAGAATCCTCAGTCACAATTCGAGCAACTCAAGGCACTCCCCCCACGACCGATAACTTCTCCGGGGGTACCCGTCCGATGATCTCTCCTTCGATCCAGACCCATCATGACTCCGACTCGCTCGACACCAATGACCTTTCTATCGCGTTGATCGGGCCAGACGACTTCCGGCGCAAAGGCGTGGTTTCGGCTCTTTCCGGAACACATTCGGGCACGATACAGGAAGTGTTTGTGTATCCCCAGCTGGACGATGTGCCGCAACTGCTGCAGCCCGGCTACGACGTGGTCATAGTGGATCTGGACAGCGAGCCCGAAAGGGCTCTGGACCTGGTGGAATGCATCTGCGGCCAAAGCTCGGCGACGGTGATGGTCTACTCTGCCCGCTCGGACTCAGATATGCTGGTGCGCTGCATGCGGGCCGGAGCGCGCGAGTTCCTGACTCAGCCGATACCACCCACCACGATGACTGAGGCGCTGGTGAGAGCTTCGGCGCGGCGTCAGGCAACAAATCCGCAGAAAAAGACACGCGGTAAAGTACTGGTGTTTTTGGGCGCCAAGGGCGGGACGGGCGTCACCACGGTGGCGTGCAACTTTGCCGTGTCCCTGGCACAGGAGTCGAAGCAGAACACTCTCTTTATAGACCTCGATCTGCCGCTTGGAGATGCGGCATTGAATCTTGGCATCAGTTCTGAGTACTCGACCTTTAACGCTCTTCAGAATTACACCCGGCTCGACACGAATTTCCTTTCGAAGCTGCTGGTGAAGCACAGTTCTGGATTGGCGGTCCTTGGCGCCCCCGGAAAGTTTGTCGCGTTGCAAACGGCTCACGAAGCCATCGACAAGCTGCTCGCAGTGGCGCGCAATGAGTTCGATTACATAGTTGTGGACGCTGGCACACGCTTGGATCTGACCGCCACTGCGCTCTTCGACAGAAGTTCCACTGTGTATCTGGTTACGCAGGTGAGCATCCCTGAGCTGCGAAACTCCAATCGCCTGATTACGGAGTTTTTCAAAGGCGACGGCCCCAAGCTCGAGATCGTGCTCAACAGGCACATGCCGCGCTCGATGGGCATGGATGAGCAGCATGTTACGAAAGCCCTGACCAAGCCGGCGACATGGAAAATTCCTAACGACTACGCGACGGCGAAGCGCACCCAGAATACCGCCACTCCGCTGTCGCTTGAGGATTCGCCCATCTCGCGGGTGATCAAAGATATGGCCCGGGCAGTAAGTGGCCAGCCAGAAACACAGGAAAAGAAGAAGCGGTTCAGTCTCTTCGGAGCAAAGGCATAACACCATGGATGTTCGCACGGAACAGTTGAATGTTGAGGCTCTGAAGGCGGAGATCCATCGCATCCTGATCTCGAGGATCGATCTGGAAAAGCTTGCGCGTGCCAACCCTGAGCAGGGACGGAACGCTGTGTCGGGAATTGTGACCGAAATCCTGGCCGAGAAGCGCGTGCCGCTGACGTTTGAGGAACAGGAAAAAATCCTCTCCGACCTGCTGGATGAAGTTTTCGGCCTTGGTCCGCTTGAGCCACTGCTGCGCGATCCTAAGGTATCCGACATTCTCGTCAATGACCGCGACCATGTGTTCGTCGAACGCGGCGGAATGTTGACCCGGGTCAATGTAAGCTTTCGCGACGATCGTCATATGCTGCAGATTATCGACCGCATTGTTTCAGGCGTTGGCCGTCGAGTAGACGAGTCTTCTCCGATGGTCGATGCGCGCCTCGCCGACGGCTCGCGTGTGAATGCGATTATTCCGCCGCTGGCGCTCGATGGACCCTCGATGTCCATTCGCCGCTTTGGCACCGGCCCTGTGGCTTCAAACCAACTGGTAGAGCTGAAGAGTATTTCCGCGGAGATGATGGAAGTGCTTGCGGCTGCGGTAAAGGCTCGCGTCAGCATCCTTATCTCGGGTGGTACCGGCGCGGGTAAAACGACATTCCTCAACATTCTTTCGCGCTTTATTCCGCAACGCGAACGCATCATCACCATCGAAGACGCCGCTGAACTGCAGTTGGCACAGGAAAACATCGTGCGCCTTGAAACGCGTCCGCCGAACGTGGAAGGACTCGGAGCGATTCGCCAGCGGCAGCTGCTGATCAACTGCCTGCGTATGCGTCCCGACCGCATCATCCTCGGCGAGGTTCGTGGCGAAGAAGCATTCGATATGTTGCAGGCCATGAATACGGGCCACGAAGGCTCGATGGCGACCATTCACGCCAATACGCCCCGCGACGCCATGGCCAGGCTTGAATCGATGGTTGCTATGTGCAATCTCAATCTGCCCGAGAAGACGGTGCGCGCGCAGATTACTTCAGCTATCGGAATCGTGGTGCAGGTTTCGCGTATGAGCGACGGAACCCGCAAGGTAGTTAGCGTTTCGGAGATTACCGGCATGGAAGAAAGCATCATCAGCATGCAGGAGATCTTCGCGTTCAAGAGAAAAGGCGTTGGTCCGGACGGCAAGGTTATCGGCACATTTGAACCGAGCCACATCCGTCCTAAATTCCTCGAACGGCTTCGCATTGCGGGTATCAACCTGCCGCAAAGCATGTTCGAAACAACTACGGAAGTTTGCTAAGTCGACAGAGGATCGGAAGAGACGAATATGTTGATCGCAATCACATTTCTAGGAGCTTTCGCAGTCGTCGCGTTGCTGATGACGGCGACAGGGGGGCGTGCCGCGAAAGAGGCCAAGCAAACACTTGCCACTCTCGATTCGGCGATCTCGACCGTCACCACAGAATCTCGCGACCAAATGCTCGATCTTCGCAAACGCGAATCCTTCAGCGCAATTCCACTACTGAACAAGTGGCTTCACAACATCAAGCTCGCGCCGCGACTTCGTTCTCTGCTCAACCAGGCAGATCTCAAGTGGACGGCAGGCGGACTGTTGCTGGCCTGCGCGGGTTGTTTCGTCATCGTTTCATATGCTTCGTATCTGCGCTTCCATATCGTAATCGTATCGGCACTGATTGGCGCCGCGTTTAGCTTTGCGCCAATCGGTGTTGTGCTGCAGAAACGCTCGAGCCGATTCGGCAAATTCGAAAAGCAATTGCCTGAGGCGCTTGATCTGATGGTCAGTTCCCTTCGCGTGGGACACAGCCTTAACTCTTCGCTCGGCCTGGTGACGCGCGAGTCGCCTGAACCTATTCGCGGCGAGTTTCGCATCTGCTTTGATGAGCAGAACTATGGCCTGGAGCTGCGAACGGCGATGGAGAACATGACCGCTCGCATGCCGCTGCAGGATCTGCGAATTGTCGTTACCGCCATCCTGATCCAGAAAGAAAGCGGCGGCAATCTCGCCGAAGTGCTGGAGAAAGTTGCGCATGTGATTCGCGAGCGCTTCCGCCTCAAACGGCAGGTCAGCACACATACGGCACAGGGAAGGCTTACAGGCTGGATTCTCTCATTGCTGCCGGTGGTGCTGGGCTTCCTTTTGTACACCATCAATCCAGAAACAATGAGTTTGCTTTGGACGCGCGACATCGGAGTCAAGCTGCTCTACGCTTCTGTCGCAATGACGGTTGTCGGGTCATTGATCATTCGCAAGATCGTCAACATGGACGTGTAAAGGAAAAGTCATGGATACCGGCATTGTGGCATTTTGTCTCGTCTTTGTTGTGCTCGCGGGTGCAGGGATGCTGCTGTTCAATCGCGGCTCGATGCACAAGCAGCTTTCTACGGCGATCAATCCGACCGCCAAGAAAGCAAGCATGCTCTCCTCGATTCAGCAATCCGGATTCTCGGTGAGCAGCGTGGTCAAGCAGTTTGAGCGTGTGCTGCCGAGGAGCGAGAAAGAGACCGGCGTCGTACAGCAACGCTTGATTCGTGCCGGCTATCGCAAGGACACCGCGGTCAAGATTTTCTACGGCACAAAGGTTTTTGTTCCGCTCAGCCTCGCAGTGTTGGTCTTTATATCAGGATTCGCAAGCGACGGCGGCTTCATGCTGTATATCGGCGCTCTCGGACTTGGTTTTCTTGCGCCTGATTTCTGGCTTGGGCACCAGATCAAGAAACGGCAAGCCCGTCTACGCCGCAGCCTTCCCGACGTTCTGGATTTGCTGGTGGTATGCATCGAGGCCGGCCTGAGCCTGGATCAAGCCACGATTCGCACTACCCACGAATTGAACTACGCGCACCCCGCGATCAGCGATGAGCTGAGCATGGTGGTACTCGAACAGCGCGCCGGACGCCCGCGAACGGAAGCATGGAAGCATCTTGCTGAGCGGACCGACGTCGACAATTTGCGCAACCTGGTCACCGTACTTGTTCAGTCGGAACAATTTGGCACGAGTATCGCCAAGACGTTGCGCACGCATTCTGACACTTTGAGAACACAACGCATTCAGAAGGTTGAAGAGATGGCGGCCAAGACGACAGTCAAGCTGATCTTTCCGCTTGTACTGTTTATCTTCCCTTCTCTCTTCGTCGTCGTTCTCGGACCTGCATTCATCATGATGCAGGAATCATTCAAAGAGTTCTTCAACCACTAAGGAAGGGAGATTTGCCGTGAATAGTGTTGCGCTCATCCAGATAGTATCTGGCGTGCTCTTCGCCGTCGTGCTCGGTGTGCTGATCCAGCGCCGTCGCAGCAAGGTTTCGTAACTAACAGATCGATCCACAAATTCTGATCGAAAGGAGATTTGACATGAGCAGTGTAACGATCATCCAGGTAGTTTCTGGCGTGCTCTTCGCCATCGTGCTGGGCGTACTCATTCAGCGTCGCCGCAGCAAGGTTTCGTAATTTAACCAACACCAGAAGGAAAGGAGAGTTGATATGAACAGCGCCACGATCATCCAGATAGTCTCTGGCTTGCTCTTCGTCATCGTGCTCGGTGTGCTCATTCAGCGCCGGCGCTCAAAGGTCTCGTAGTTTCGGCAGAAACAAGAATGCTGTACTCGAAGGCGTCCATGCTGACGGGCCTTTGTTGCAAAAGGCCCACCTTGCTTGTCTCTTCCGCGGCTAGCTTTTTTGTTTCTGCCCCAGACCGATCATCGATCCGAGAGCGCAGCAGTGGTTTTACACGCGCTTCGCTTGTCGACTTAACAGATCTGCTCGCCGGAAAACCCCGCCGCCCTGGCGGCGGGGATCTCCTTAGCAAGTTGCGACCATACGGTCTCAAATCGCGCGGACAGATCAACAGTACCGAATTGCAAGTCAATTTTCAAAGGCGGTCTCGAAGGCTGGGGAGCACGGGACCGATGGCAGGCCAGAGTCTGAATGCATAACAGGAAGTACTGCATCTACAACACAACTCGTGAAACTTTTCTCAGCCTGGGAGTAGACGCCGCCGACACTGCATTAGCGCGCCTGAAGGGCCTCATCGGAAGACTCAAACTCGCCACGGATGACGGCCTCTGGGTGGTTCCCTCCAGGGGAGTCCACACCATTGGAGTTCCCTTCCCTCTTGATCTGGTTTATCTCGATGCCGACTCTCGAGTCATTCATACACTGGAATCATTTTCACCATTTCGTATTGCACCATTGATCGCGCAGGCAGCGAGTGTGCTGCAGCTGCCGACCCACACTATTTATTCATCGCATACCCAATTGGGCGACAGAATGCTGATCTGCATGGCTAACGAGATGCAGAATCGCCTGATCATGGGCAACGAGTCAGCGGAGGATGAGCAGATGACTAAGGAAGGTAAAACTCCCGTTGTTCAAGGAAATGCGTTTTTACGATGGTTAAAAAATCTATTCGCTCCCGATCGTCGGAGAGCCGATCGGATTCCAACGCGAAATCTGTCTGCTTACTTCTGGAACGGTGATCGCCCAAGACCACACGAAGTTGGAAACATCAGTTCCACGGGCATGTACCTGAAGACAGATGAACGATTTTATCCGGGCACAGTAGTCAAGATTACGCTGCAGGACAACGACCCTGAATTCGACCGGGCCGGCCAGTCCATCGCCGTGGAATCGATAGCTGTGCGCGTGGACGAGGATGGTACCGGCCTCAAATTTATTCTGCCCGACTCTAAAGATTGCGAGATCCCCCCGAACACGCTTTTTGATGGAGCGGACACGAAGACGTTGCACCGGTTTCTGAAACGCTTTGAAGATGATGAGCGATAGGAGACCGGACGGATCTTACCGGCGCACATTCAAGAACGACCGGAAGAAATCGGACCTTGGGGAAGAGCAGTTGAAGGGAGTTGATATGAAAACAATGGATCGCGAAAGCGAGATTGGTTTGCTTTGCGCGCCCCGTGCTCGCGGATGGTTACGCGGCTGGGCGCGCAGATGTCGCGCAGAAGCCGGGGACGAAGGTGGGACGCTGGTAGAGACGGCAGTAACATTGCCGATTCTGCTGCTGATCATCACTGGCATCTTCGCCTTTGGAATCGCGCTGAATAACTATCTCGAACTTACTGACGCCGTTGGTATCAGCGCTCGTACGCTGGCCATAAGCCGAGGACAGACAACGGACCCGTGTGCAACGGTCGTCTCCGCGTTTTACAAGGCAGCACCCACGCTCAAGACAGCCAGCCTTACATTCTCGTTTGTGCTGAACGGAACCAGCTACTCCGGAACCTCGTGCAGCAGCAGCAGCACAACCACCGGGGCAGCGGGAAACCTGGTGCAGGGAGGCTCAGCACAAGTTGTAGCCACCTATCCGTGCAATCTGATGGTCTACGGAAGCAACTATGCGCCGAGCTGCACGCTCAAGGCGCAGACAACGGAGGTAGTGCAATGATTACGAAATTCAAGTCTTTCGTGCGCCGCGTAAGTAAGGATGAACGCGGACAAGCGCTGCCCATGGTTGCAGTGATGATGGTCGGCATGCTCGGCATGGTGGCGATGGTAGTGGACATGGGTGATGTCTATTACAGCTTTCACCAGTTGCAGAACTCAACCGATGCAGCGGCATTGGCTGGAGCGCAGTCACTTCCGGGTTCCGCCGCAGCAACCGCAGCGGCCGCCTACAGCTCAGCTTCCGGCGGCAAAAATGTCTACGCCAACCTGCAGAACGTAACGATCACGACGACGATCAAGTGCCTGAATACCCTGATCAACCAGGGAATCGCCTGTGTGGCCCCGGGAAATGGGAACGCAATGCAGGTGAAGCAAACTGCCGACGTGCCGATGTATTTTGCGCAGCTCTTCGGCGTGAGAAAGGTTACCGTCACCTCGACGGCAACAGCTGCCATGCGAGGCGCTAGCAGCAGTCCTTATAACGTGGCGATCATTGTGGACTCCACGGCTTCGATGGCCACCCAGGATACCGACTGCGGCAATACGCGACTTGGTTGTGCGTTGGCAGGCGTACGAGTTCTCCTGCAGGATCTCGACCCTTGCGGCGCCAGCCTGGCAACCTGCGGGACAATCACGAGCGGTAATGTCGCCAACTCCGTAGACCGAGTGAGTCTCTTTACTTTCCCTAACGTCACAGTAGGAACGGCCAGTTCGGAATACGACTGCAGTTCCTCTAATCCGACGATCCCGGTATACTCACTGCCATCAGCAACCGCCACCACCTATGCACCCACAGGATCGTCGACATCGACATACCAGGTGATCCCTTTCCAAAGCGATTACCGCCTCTCTGACACGTCGGCCTCTCTCAATGTGGGTTCTAACCTCACGCTGGCCACGGGAGGGAAGAGTGGTTGCACCGGGATGACCGACCCAGGCGGCGATGGGACATATTATGCAGGCGTCATCTATGCGGCACAGTCGGCGCTGCTGGCTGAACAGGCGGCAAACCCAGGCTCGGCCAACGTGATCATTATGCTCAGCGATGGAGACGCCAACGCCTCATCCAGCAAGATGGCAGGGACGGCAACAAACTCGGGCAACTACCCGTCCTACAACAATCAATGCGGACAGGCTGTGATTGCTGCCAAGGCTGCTGCGGCGGCAGGAACCAAAATCTACTCGGTAGCTTATGGGTCGGCCTCGTCCGGATGCTCGACAGATACCTCGGGAACTTACAAAGGCATTACCCCGTGCCAGACGATGCAGTATATCGCTTCTGCTCCGCAGTATTTCTTCTCGGACTATAACCAAAGTGGATCGGGAAGCACCTGCCAGTCCGCATCGCAACCAACCACCAACATCAACCAGATCTTCACCCAGATCGCTGGAGACTTCACCGTAGCGCGGCTCATTCCCGATAGTACGACCTAGTAAAGCATCGGGTAATCGTGAGCTGTTTTAAATTACTGAAACAAGAGCATAGTAACTGCCGTAAATTGTTCGTAATCTAAGGGAGGTGAAGAATCTGCAAAAGCGTCTAACAGCAGATTCTTTACCTCGATTAGATCCTCAGAATGACCATACATCCCTGTATCACATTCCCGAATATGCCTCAGCCCCTTTGATTTCCAAGTTCCCGAGGGTTAGGTCTTAACTTACTGATCGTGTCCGTCGTGTCTATAGGGCTACACCTCCAAAGCGATTGGTAAACATGCGTTCACACTTACGTCGCCTATCACCCTCAAAACCCCTGATTTAGCGCGGATTCGGCCCATATGTAAGTTTGGCATTCCAATTGCCACAGCATGGGAGCATAACCCCAACTGGCCCTACCCCCAGTTCCGACAGGAATCCGACATGAATGGAAGACTCGTATCAATTTTGCTCACGGCGTTCGTGATTGCCGGCGCCTGCGCCTTTCTTGTTAACCGCGTCGTCAAGAACAAGACGGCCGGAGCTCTGCGCCCTCCCACCACCCGCGTGATCGCGGCTGCGGCGGACATCAAGCTAGGGACGCTGCTCACCGACAAGAACCTGACCACGATTGAGATCGCCGGGGCAGTGCCCAAGGGCGCCATTCTCACGGCGGACAAGGCCATTGGACGCGGCGTCGTTTCGAATCTCTACGAGGGTGAACCAATCCTTGATAGCCGCCTGGCTGTCATGGGCTCTGGTGGCGGCCTCGCTGCCACGATCCATCAGGGCATGAGAGCCTGCGCCGTGAAGGTGGATGAGGTTGTAGGCGTCGCCGGCTTCGTAACGCCGGGAGAACGAGTCGACGTGCTCATCTCCGGCATGCCTCCCGGAACCGCGACCGAAGTGCAGGAGGAAGGCACCAAGGTGAAGACCCTTCTGCAGAACATTGAAGTTCTGTCCGCCGGTACCGATATTCAGAAAAACCAGGAAGGCAAGCCTCAGCAGGTACAGGTTGTGAACCTTCTGGTCACTCCGGAACAGGCAGAAGTTCTGAGCCTGGCCAGCAACCAGACAAAGATTCAGCTCGTACTGCGCAATCCGCTCGACACCGTGATCGCTGAGACCAAGGGAAGCGCAATGAGCAATCTGTTTGCAGACGTCAACGCGACTCCCGTGAAGGTTCACGCGGCGAAGGCAGTAGTGGCCGCCCCTAAGCCGGCGCCACAGCCATTTTCTATCCAGATCTTTAATGGTTCGAAGCGCACCGATGAAAAATTTGCTTCCCCCGAGGGTAAATAGTGAAAACGACTGTTGGTATTCACATTCTCTGCATCAGTGCTGCATCTTTGCTGTACTGCACCGATTTGCCAATGCACGCTCAGTCGAATGATGCGTCTTCCGTGGCCCGGGTATCGGATGCCACTCGCGAACTCTCCGTTGCCGTCGGCATGTCAGTGCTGGTCGATACAACCAAGCCGATTGAACGTGTTGCTTTGGGTCTGGGCGATTATGCCGAAGCTACCGCGATCACTCCGACCGAAATTCTCGTCAACGGCAAGACAGCCGGCGAAACCACGATGATCATCTGGGAGCGCGGCGGCACACGGCAGTTCATCAGCGTCGATGTCCATCCCGTCACGGTATTGTCGAGAGATCACCTGGACACCATTCGCACCGAACTCGCCACCGAGTTGCCCGGACAAACGTTGAAAGTCACCAATGACAACGGCACGATCTTTCTTCGCGGCACGGTCAACGATTTGAGCAGTTCGGATCGCGCGGTCCAGATTGCTTCAACAGCGGGCAAGGTTGTGAACTTGCTTTACGTGAAGGTTCCCGCTGCTGATCCTCAGATTCTACTCAAGGTCCGCTTTGCAAGTATCGACCGAACCAAGACTAAGCAACTCGGCATCAACTTCTTCTCCACTGGTTTCGGCGGCGTCATCGGATCGATCGGAACCGGACAGTTTTCTTCGACTTCTGTAAACGCCGGAAACGGTGCCGCGGCCACCACCACTTCGTCTACCGGCAACCCTACGATTACTGGTTATCTGCCAGGCCTGGGTATCGGAGCGACTGTCGAAGCGCTCGAATCCAAGGGTGTCGTTCAGATTCTTGCCGAACCCAATCTTCTGGCAGCCAATGGAAAACAGGCCAGCTTCCTCGCTGGTGGAGAATATCCCTTTCCTGTCGTTCAGGGCGGCGCCACCGGCTCGGGACCGACGGTAACGATTCAATTCAAGGAGTACGGCATTCGATTGAATTTCATTCCAACAATCACGCCGCGAGGCACGATTCGCCTACAGGTAGCGCCTGAAGTAAGTGCGCTCGACTTTACCAACGCTGTCGAAATTTCAGGATTTAACGTGCCGGCTATCTCCTCGCGCAAAGTCAACACTGAAGTCGAACTCGGCGAAGGCCAAAGCTTTGCGCTCGGCGGTCTGTTGGATAATCGCGAGACAGAAACCTTTCAGAAGATCCCGTTCCTTGGAGACATCCCGGTCCTCGGCAAGTTCTTCCAGTCGATCTCGCGGACCAAGACCAACACTGAGCTGATCGTGATCGTAACTCCTGAAATCGTAACGCCTAGCCCCGCGGGTTCGATCGCTGTGCCTAAGTATCCCGAGAAATTCATGGAGCCTAACTCCAACACTCCCATGCATACGCCCGACGGAAAACCGGATGGTGCGCGGCCTGCCTATGCGCCATCCACCATGCCTGTCGAGGAACTGATACAGAGTCAGAAGGCCGAGAAGCCGCTGAATAGCGGCAACTCTTCGTATACCCAGAGCGACGCCAGTTCGAGCGCCGCAGCACAACCCAAATAAGCCACCGGCTGTTTGACGTAAGCCCGGCAACGCAATTCCGAGGCTCGCGCAAGGTATCGCGCGAGCCACATGACCAGCGAAAAGATTTGAGTTAGCAATGAAGCTTCCCTCTTGGCTTTCCCCCCGCGCGGCTGACAGGCCTTCCAGCCTGAACGCCGCGCGTTCTTTATTACGCGTTTTCAACCAGACTCGCAATACGGTCCTGGCCACTCAACTCGATCTCGCAGGCCACGGCGCCACACGCAGAAAGGGCCTGCTCGGACGAGATCAGCTTGCTCCTGGAGAAGGCCTCTGGATCAAGCCCTGCGAGGCCGTACACACCGTCGGCATGCGGTTTGCCATCGACCTGGTCTACCTCGATCGCAAGCATCGCATACGCAAGCTGCGTAGCAGCGTACCCCCGTGGCGGTTGTCGGCTTGTCTCACCGCGCATTCGGTCATAGAGCTGCCCGCAGGCACCATTCGTGAGACTCAAACCAGGCCCGGCGACATGCTCGAATTTACAACGATAGAAAGCCGCAGTGCCTGATACTCCTCATGCGCGTCACCTGACGAATACATCGATCCACATCGATCGGAAATAGCTTGCTGCGCTGCTGTTGCTGCTGCCTTCTTCCTCACAAAACAGCTCTGACGTTATCTGATATTTCCTCTTTCGAGCGTTTTAACCCGTTTCTCTTGAATTGTTTTTGGCGATTGTTCCCTGAGGTGTTGAAGGCATGAATGTTACTCCAGGTCTCTCCCAAAAACACGCCATTCGCTCGTGCATCGAGCGCCGTTGCGGCCTGCCGCCAAGCCGCCATACTACCCCTTTCAGGTCATGTAAACGACCCTTGCCTGTTGAGATCGGCATGTATACGGGTGTTCACTATCCTACCCATGGTTACGAACGTAAGTTGTTGATTTATATAGATTATTCCCCCAAAAAAGTTTGGCACAGTGCTTGCTATATAGAAGGCGAGCCCAACCAATGGCTGGGCAAATCACACAATGGGGAGAACACACACAATGAACGTCATTTCGAAGCTTCGCATTGCAGTCAAGGGCCTGATGAAGGAACAGGGTCAGGATCTCGTTGAGTACGCCTTGGTTGTTGCTCTGATCGCTTTCGGTGCAACCGTCACCATGAAGACCCTGGCCTCCAACATCAGCACTGCGTTCAGCAACATCGCGACCGCCGTTTCCTCCAACACGTAGTCTGCAGCCGTCGTTGGCTGGTGCCGTATCTGCCAGCCGATTCCTTGGTTGGGGAGAGTTCAGCTAGATAGCTTTGCTCTCATGACAACTCTTTCCAGCCAAGGAAATTCATCCACCTCCCGATCCGCAAGAGGTATCGCCTCATGTACATCAACCGACAAACCGTGAACCGCTTGATCTCGCGCCTGCTCGATGACAAAGGGCAGGATCTGGTTGAGTATGTGCTTATCCTGGGGCTCCTCGCGTTGGCGACTGTTGCAGGATCAGGCACTGTCCGGGCCAGCATCAACAGTGCAGTCACCAGTGTCGCAACAGCAGTCTCCGCCAACACCTAGTAAGCGAACGAGTGATGGCTGATAGTCAAATACCAGCCATTTCTCTCCTATATGAAAGATCCGCGGTGCAGCGAAATATCGACAGAACGGTGCACGATGAACCGCTCTTCAAACCACCATCACGCCATCATTGACGGTCTGGGATTCTTCACATGTTTGCTCTGATGACAACCACGATCCCAAACGATAAAGCAACACCACGACGTTGCGTGCGGCATGACTCCCGGCTAACCGGCTTTGGCGGAGTAAGTCGCATATGATGCAGCCTCCCCCTACCCCTGGACAAACTCCCAGCCTGATTTTGATTGAAGGCCTCGCGACGTGCGTCTTCGTTGCCTTGTCCTTTCTGCTGCCCCGTCTCGCCGGAAACTGGTTCACGCGAATCGAGCGTACGCTGGGACAGCTCGCACGCAGGCAGAGCCTCTCGGTTGCAGTTGTCGGATGTGCAGCATTTCTCCTGCGACTCGCCATTCTTCCGATCTGTCCGATTCCTCTGCCGTTTGTTCCCGATGACTTCAGCTTTCTGCTCGCCGCGGATACCTTCGCGCATGGAAGACTCTCGAATCCCATGCCGGCAATGTGGACGCATTTTGAAAGCATTCACCTCACCATGTCGCCAACCTATGTGTCGATGTACTTTCCATCGAACGGGCTGCTGCTGGCGGCAAGCAAGGTTCTGTTCGGACACCCTTGGTACGGCTTGCTGATTGCGAGCTCGCTGATGTGCGCGGCCATCTGCTGGATGCTGCAGGCATGGCTTCCACCTACATGGGCATTGCTTGGCGGAGGGTTAGCAATTCTGCGGCTGGGCCTCTTCAGCTACTGGATTAACACCTACTCCGGCGGTGGATGCATCTCGGCTTTAGGAGGCGCGCTCATTCTCGGTTCCCTGCCCCGGCTCAAGAAGACGATGCAGCTGAAATATGCACTGCTGCTTGCAATCGGAATTGTATTGCTCGTAATCACGCGCCCTTACGAAGGGCTGCTGCTTTGTCTGCCCGCCGCCGGCTATCTCCTGCACTGGCTGGTGTTCAGCGCGAACAGGCCAAGCCCGGCTCTTGCGATGCGTCTTGCCGTCGTGCCACTCGCGCTCGTGATTGCAGGAATGAGCTGGCTCGGCTATTACGACTATCGCGCGTTTGGTAAGTCAACGACACTTCCCTACACCGTCGATCGCGCTGCGTATGCGCAGGCGCCTTACTACGTGTGGCAGGCGCCGCAACCTGCGCCGGCATACAGGCATGCGGTGATGCAACAGTTCTATTCGGTCAATGAACTTCAGGCGTATCAGCAGATTCACACTGCGTCGGGTTTTGTGCCTCAAACGCTCGGCAAAGTTTTGCGCGGCCTCATTTTTTTCGCCGGTTTAGCGCTCCTGCCGCCTCTCATCGTGATGCGGCGAGTATTCATGGATCGGCGCGTGCGCTTTCTTATCGTGTGCCTTGGCGTGCTGATGGCGGGGATGTTGATCCAGATTTTCCTGATCCCGCATTACATCGCGCCGTTTACCGCGCTGTTTTATGCGATCGGACTTCAGGCGATGCGTCACTTGCGCGTCTGGAATCCCGACGGGCAGCCGGTGGGACGCACGATGACACGGCTGACCGTTACTCTCTGTGTCGGCATGGCGGCTTTGCGGTTATGCGCCGCACCACTGCATCTGATGCCTGAGAAATGGCCTCCGTCGAATTGGATCAATCAGTGGTACGGCCCCGGTCCATTCGGCGTCGAGCGGGCGCGTGTTCAATCCACGCTTGAGCATATGCCAGGCAAGCAGCTTGTCCTGGTCCGGTATGCCCGGAAGCATGAAGTACTGGATGAGTGGGTATATAACTCGGCGAATCTTGACGATTCAAAAGTTATCTGGGCACGAGAAATGGACGCCGCGCATGACCGCGAACTGCTCGCCTACTACCCTGACCGCCACGTATGGCTGGTAGAGCCTGACGCGGGAGATCCAAAGCTCTCTAACTATGTCGTGCCCGAAACAAGGCCAATAAGCACACTGATGATAAGCAGCGTGCCATCCGATGAATCAAAGAAGGAAAGCCATGATTAACGGAAAACGAATCGCAGTCGTTATGCCGGCATACAACGCCGCAAAAACACTTGAACGCACTGTACGCGAGTTGCCAGATATCGTCGACATCAAGATTCTCGTCGACGACTCCAGTAAGGACGACACGGCGCGGCTCTCAAAGCAGCTTGGTGTGCTGACGTTTTTGCACGACGCTAACTATGGTTATGGCCGCAATCAGCAAACGTGTTATCGCGAAGCGCTTGCTGCAGGAGCGGACATCGTCGTCATGGTTCATCCGGATTATCAGTACACGCCGACACTGGTGACCGCAATGGCAAGCATGGTAGCCAGCGGAGTCTATGACATGGTGCTGGCCTCGCGCATTCTCGGCGGAGGTTCGCTGAAGGGCGGCATGCCAATGTACAAATACATCGCCAATCGCGCGCTTACTGCATTCCAGAATTTGTTTCTCGGCGTCAAGTTGTCGGAGTATCACACCGGCTATCGCGCGTTCTCACGGCAATTGCTGCAGACACTGCCGCTGCGGGAAAACTCAGACGACTTTGTCTTTGACAACCAGATGATTGCGCAATCGGTAAACTTCGGATTCACCATCGGAGAGATATCCTGCCCGACTAAGTATTTCAAGGAAGCCTCTTCGATCAACTTCAAGCGCAGCGTGGAGTATGGCCTTGGCGTAATCGCCACTACCCTCAGTCTGGTCGCGCACAAAATGAGACTTATCAGCGTACCGAGGTTCGAAGCATCAGGCCGTAAAGTCACGGAGGAGTGCTACTACCAGTTCGCGCAAAAAATCTAATGCTGGCCGTGGAAGAAGCACTTACGACACAACGAACGCCAGCCCTTAACGGCGCGCAATCGTACCTTCGCAAGCGTTGGCCGGAGTGCTTCACCGTCGTTGCATTCGCCGCCGTTGTCAGCTATGCAATTCCCTTCCATGAGCCATGGGCTGACGAGGCCCAGGCCTGGCAGTTAGCGCGCAGTCTTTCCCTGCCTGACCTGTTGTTGCACCACATCAGATACGAAGGCTCGACGGGACTTTGGCATCTACTCTTGTGGGTAATGATCCAGCTGCACGTCACGTACTCTGGCATGCATTGGATCTGCGGCGCGATTGCAGTTGCGGGAACCTCGGTTCTGGTCTTCCGGTCCCCTTTTCCGCGTTATCTCAAGCTGGCGCTGCCTTTCACCAACTTCCTCATATTTCAGTACGCAGTTGTGGCGCGCAGTTACGTGCTCGCAATTGCCATGATGTTTCTGATTGCAACCTGGTGGAAGCGTCGGCCAGCATGGATTCCCGTTCTACTCGGCGTGTTAGCCAATGTTTCACTGCACGCTGCCGTGATTTCGGGCGGACTCGCAGTTATCTTCTATTCCGAACAGCTTCGCGAGTGGAAATGGTCGAATTCGAGTTATCGTCGGGCGCTCGTGCAGAGTTCTATGGCGATAGCTGGACTATATGGGTTCGCACTCTGGACGGCGTGGCCTCCGCATGACCTTCTTACCTCGCAACTTCGCGTCGAGTCGCCATCCGTAATTGGATTGGCGATCAAATCTCTTGTCTGGGGTATCGCTCAGCCATTCATCCTGGCTGTTCCATTCTGGATAGGAATCTGCGTATGCCTGCGAGCGCGACGCAGCCTCAGATACCTCTTACCAGTCCTGCTATTTGCGCTTTTCTCCGGAGTTGTCCACTTCACATGGTGGCATATCGGACTTCTGATTCTGCTTGTCATCACCATCGTTTGGATTACATGGCCGCAAGGAGCAGGTCGCTTATCTCCATTTGAAAGCGCCGGTCGCTACGCGATGGTTTTCATGACGGCGATACAGATTCTATGGTCGGGCTACGCTCTCCACTACGATCACTACAACGCCTACTCACCCGATCTGGCAGCAGCCGAGCTTCTTAGGCCACTTATACAAAAAGGGGCTACCGTCGCGGTAACTCATCTCGATACGGCGCCTAACGATCACGACTTCCAGGCCGTCGGCATTCTTCCCTACTTCGATCACAATATCTACCTGAATCAGCCAGATTCTTTCTGGTGGTGGAGCGCAAATAATCCGACCGAAAAGCTCTTCGTCTCGGTGCTGCGCTCCAGGCCGGCGATCATCGTCGTTGAAGTGCGCGACAGAGGACTTTTATATCCATTCCCGGCGCAACATCCAAGAGTCAAGCTTCTCGTTGAAGCTGGATATCATCCTACAAACCTGTTCTGCGGATACATGCCCGCCGCTTTCAAGCTTGGACTTAGCGATTGCCACCTGATCTTCCAGCGAACCAACCCTCAGCCGTAGGTTGCAAATCTTTTTGACCGGAGATGCGAGACCATGAGCCAGGAAAACACGACAACCCGTATTCCTGCACTGGACGGATGGCGCGGCATCGCGATCTTGCTGGTACTCCTCGACCACACTCAGGCAGCGTTGATCGGAGGCTACTATCGTCCGTGGCTACAGACCGGTCAACATGGCGTTACCATCTTTTTCGTGCTTAGCGGCTATCTAATTACCTCGAAGCTACTGCAGGGCCCAATCGATCTCAAGAGCTTCTATCTCCGGCGTTTCTTTCGCCTCATGCCCGTTGCATGGATCTATCTCGCAAGCCTTTGGGTTACAGGAGAACTTAGCGGCCTGCATTGGATCTCTGGCCGCGAGATAGCGTCCTGCGTCTTCTTCTATCGCAATTTCTTTGGCCCCACGCACAAGATTTACGCCTCCCACTTCTGGTCGCTGTCGATTGAGGAACAGTTCTATCTCGTCTGGCCATGCCTCTTGTTATTCGCAGGTATCCGCCGATCTCGATGGTTTGCGATATGCGGTGCTCTCGCCATTGCTTCTTACCGGCTGCTCCATTGGGCGGCGTATGACAGTGCGTGGGTGAGTTTTCGAACAGAAGTGCGAGCCGACGCGCTCCTCGCCGGATGCCTGTTGGCACTGTTGCTTGCGGACGCGCGCATGCGAGCCGAAATTCAACGTTGGACCCGGTATATATGGCTCCCGGCGTTGGCTGCCTTACTCTTTTGCATTGGGCACTACCCCTGGCTTCCGCCATTGTATGAATGCCTGGCGATTGCCGTACTCATTGCAAGCGCGGTTCTTCATCCGCAATCCATTCTGGTCCGCCCACTTATCTTGGCGCCGCTAACATGGTTGGGAACTGTCTCCTACAGCGTCTATGTCTGGCAGGAATTCTTCCTTGTCCACCTCGGCCCAGCAACGATTCCACTTATCTGCATCATGCCGTTGTTCGTACTTGGAAGCTATTACTTCATCGAGCGCCCCAGCGCACGCTTTGGCCATCGATTGATCGTTGCACCACGCTCAAGCCGCGAGACCCTGCGAACACACTCACAGCCGATTGAAACATAGATCATGCTCGTTACAATCGACGATCCCTGCGCTTCATTCCACCGGCACTACGGGACGAACCAGTTCAGTCGCAACTCGCGGCTTCCAGTTGAGTAACAGGAGCCCGCAGATTACTACTGCGACGCCGGCAAAGGCGGTCCAGCCGATGGTTTCGTGCGCCAGCCATCCCCAGAAGAGTCCCCAGATCGGCAGCAGATATGTGACCGCTACAACATGCGTCGCGGAGACATGCGCTAATAGGTTGAAGTAAAGCAGGTATGCGATTCCGCTGCCTGCAAGACCCAGGGTGGCGATCGCCGCAATCGAAGGGACCGAGACCGCCGAAAAGACCGGATGCGCCCCAAGCAGCGCGACAGGCAGCAGCATGAGTGCCGCGAGTGTGAGCTGCATCGTGGCCAGCCCGATGGGGTCGATTCCCTTCAGCTTCATCTTGGCCATGACAGTCGCAATTGCGTACCCAAGCGACGCCAGTACGACCAGCGTCACGCCCAACGCAAGCCCCTGGCTGTCCGACACGCTGTCTTCAGCAGCCGCATGACCGTAGACCACCAGCACTACGCCGGCGAAGCTCAGCAGCACTCCGGCGATCATGCGCCCGGTGACATGGCCGCGAGACACTGCGAGGCTTATCAGCAGCGTCCAGATGGGCGTCGTGGCGTTGACGATCGCTGCGGTGCTGCTGGGGATGGTGCGTTCGCCCCATGCGAAAAACGTAAACGGAATGGCGTTGTTAAAGAACGCGATCAGCAGAAACCACGGCAATAATGCACGCGAAGGCAGCGAACGGCACCCCAACAGCATCACAACCCAAAGCAGCACCGCACCGGAAGAACAGCGAAGCAGCGCCACCCAGATGGGAGGAAAGCTGTCGCCGGCAATTCGGATCAACAGAAATGAGATTCCCCAGATTGCCGAGAGCAGAAGTATTTGAAGCAGATGAACAGCCTTCATCCTTTAACGATGGCAGAGGGCGGCAAGTCGCGTCCATCCGCATCTTGCGGTCAATTCCGCAGCCCACTGTAGACTTGTAGCGTTAGAGCGAAAGGTAATTGGTACGGCAGCATGAACGATTTTGTGGACGACAAATTTAAAAGTCGCGTAGTTTTCATGCTGCTCGCCATCACCGGGGTAGGACTGGCCTTTGGCATGTTCTGGATCGGGAGGGTTATTTTCCTCCTGCTCTTTGCGTCCATTATTGGAGCGGTTTTTTTGACAGCTGTCTCCGACTGGCTGCATGAGCGTCTCAGGATCAAGCAAGGTCTCGCGCTGACTCTATTCATCTGCGCTTCAGTCTTAGTCATCGTTCTCGGGATATGGAGCCAGGGCGACAACCTGGCGCAACAATTTACGGCTCTGCAGACAGAGTTACCCGCCGCGGCCCACAAGCTGCTTGATCAGATCCAGAGCCATAAATGGGGACAATGGCTTCTACGGCAGTCGCCCGGCTCCGAACAGGTATCGAACGGCTTCAATTTTGCGATTACACGCATCGGCGGAATCGTGCTCAGTTCGGTGACCATCATCGCCGGACTGGTAATCGTCTTCAGTCTGAGCATCTACTTCGCCGCCGAGCCCGGGCTGTATTACAACGGCTTTCGCCGCCTGGTTCCGGATGAGCATCGCGAAAAGCTGGACGCATGCGCGGCGAGCGTCGCGCAGATACTGCGCTGGTGGGTGCTGGCCAAGCTGATCTCAATGGCCATGGTGGGCATTCTGATCACCGTGGGACTGTCGCTGGTCGGCGTGCCCCTGGCGGGAACCCTGGGCATTATCGCCGCATTGATGACCTTCATCCCTAACGTAGGACCGGTAATCTCGGTGATCCCGGCTGAGCTGCTGGCATTGGCGATCAGCCCCACGGAAGGACTGCTGGCTATCCTGGTCTTCAGCGTTGTTTTCACGCTAGAGGGCTATGTAGTCACGCCACTGCTTGAGCGCAACATCGTCAAGCTTCCACCTGCGCTGACGTTGACCATGCAACTCTTGCTTGCGGCGATAGCCGGGCCGGTCGGCGTGGCGCTGGCCGCACCCTTTGCGGCGGCAATTCTCGGCACACTCGCCGTGCTGCTGCCCCCCACGCCAGACGTAACGCTTGAAGACCCGCCGATTCCAGCGACTCGAGCGCGGCGCCGACTACGCTCGCAGAGAACATGAAGCAGGGCTCAAATCGCCGTAAACCGCCTACCTGTCGCGTGCGACAACGAAGTCCGGCACCCAAAGCAGGGCGCGCTTGAACTCCGAGTCTTCGAGCATCGCGAGAGCCTCGCGACTTTGCTCGGCATAGCGATCCGCAGCAGCCATGGCGTATTCGACAGAGCCATTACGATGCAGAATCTCCTGCACTTGCGCGCGTGTGGATCGAACGAAGCCGCCATCCTCCAGCACCCGCAGGATCACCTCAACATCTTCAGGCGTCCCATGTTCAAGCGCGTGGATCACAGGCAGCGTGGTCTTGCCTTCGCGTAGATCGCTGGCCACCGGTTTACCCAGAACTTCTTCGGTAGCCGTAAGATCAAGCACATCGTCGACGATCTGAAACGCCAGTCCGACGGCTCGTCCGTAGTTTGCCAAAGCGTCTTCCTGCTCAGATGTTGCGTCGGCAAGAGCCGCGCCCAGCTGCATCGAAACCGAAAAGAGGCAGGCAGTCTTGCGGAAGATCAGATCGTAATATTCGGATTCGGAGACCGGACGACCTAGCTTCTGGATTTGCAGCAGCTCGCCTTCAACCATCTGCTGAGTAAGGCCGATAAGCAGATCGAGCACCTTGAAATTTCGCTCTTCCAGGGCGATGTGAAAAGCCTGCATGTAGAGCCAGTCGCCGGCCAGAACGCACTTCTCATTGCCCCACGTAGTGTTGGCCGAGGGGCGTCCGCGTCGTGTATCGGCTGCGTCGATGATGTCGTCATGGACCAGCGTCGCCGTGTGCACAAGCTCAACCACTGCTCCCAGCCGAATCATGCCCGAACCGGAGTAACCAAGGCACCGTGCGGCCAGCAACAGCAGCGAAGGCCGAATGCGCTTGCCGCCGCCGACGCGAAGGTATTCTGCAATTTCCGTGATAGTGCTTACGCTGGAAACGGCATCCCGTCCCAGCTCATGTTCAATGGCCGTGAGGTCATCGCGGAGCAGATCGAAGACTTCCCGTGCCGTCGCTATCGCCAATGTACTCAAGGTCTAGGGGTTCCTGCGCTTTCCGCCTGCTCGCCGTTCATGCTTGCCGATCATGTGTCCCACTCCTACCAGTATCCGCCCTCCGGGTGCAGCAGCGGGCGAACGAGTGGCGTTCAATTCGTCCGATAGTTGGTGAACTGTAAATCAATGCCTAAATCTTTACCACGCAAAAGTGCAATGACCGATTGAAGGCTGTCCCGATCCTTGCCGCTGACCCGAACCGAATCCCCTTGAATCGAGGCCTGTACCTTGAGCTTCGAGTCTTTCACAATGCGGACGATATCCTTGGCCTTCTCGACGGGAACACCCTGCTGCAGGGTGATTTTCTGCCGCACGCTCTTGCCCATCGCCTCTTCGAGCTTGCCATAGCTCACGTTTTTGAGCGATATGCCGCGCTTGACCAGCTTCTGCCCGAGAATCTCCTTCACCGCCTCGAGCTTGTACTCGTCAGCCGAGGCAAGCTGGATCGTGTCATTACCCTCGAGATTTACCTCGGACTTCGAATCCTTGAGGTCGAAACGCGCCTTGATCTCCTTGGAAGCCTGATCGATGGCGTTGCGCACTTCCTGAATATCTACCTTGCTGACGATGTCAAACGAATTGTCCTGCGCCATTGCTTTTCGTCCTTATCGGTACTCGATGAAGTTACGGGAATCGGCTCCTCGTGCCAACATGACTTCCGATACCCACCTTCAAGTTTCACACGTCCGAGGTCAGTCCAAACAGCCGTTCGAAGTTTTTCGTCGTTGCGGCGGCCAATTCTTCCGGTGTAACCCCTTTCAGTTCCGCCAGAACTCCGGCAGTCTGGGCCACCCGGGCCGGCTCATTGCGC
>Ga0206896_1031_pt1 | contig 33413 bp, 33 predicted proteins | sample Alteio_BWOrgHeat_52_FD_152969 | JGI IMG/M metagenome (GOLD analysis project Ga0206896, IMG submission 152969) | Enriched cells from forest soil in Barre Woods Harvard Forest LTER site, Petersham, Massachusetts, United States -... | ecosystem: Environmental > Terrestrial > Soil > Temperate forest >... | reverse complement strand
CCGCAAAAAAATCGGAGCGTTAAAAAGGCTACTCTAGCGCCGTACAGGTGCCCGCGTGCCGGATCGGGAAATTACAGGAGTTCGCGATGAAGCATTTGTGGTGGGCCGCTTCGTGGAGGGCATCCACCGCCGGTACCATGCTCGCGCTGGCCACCGTCACTATAGGGTGCAGGACCACCTCGGTAAAGCGCCCTCCCCCATCGGCCGTCTCCTCCATAAAGCCTTCTGCGTGGTCGGTATAGTCCACGACCGATACCCCCGCTTCCGAGCAAAGGTGCAGGAACCACAACATATGACAGGAACTTATGGACGCCACCAGCAGGTCTTCGGGGTTATACCGCGCGGGGTCGCCCCGGAAGCCGGGGTCCGAAGAGCCCAGCAAGTCCGGCTTTCCGGCCGCATGCAGGGTATAGCTCCGTTCATACGCCTTGTACGTCGACGTGCCGGACCCCCGGTTGCCCGTCCACAAAAGGTCTACCTTATAGCGGTGTTGTTTGCTCATCGCATCAATAGTATTTGCTGACCATGACGTATACGATCACCCCGGTTACGGCCACATAGAGCCAAAGCGGCCAGGTGATCCTGGCTAGCTTCCGGTGTTTGTCAAACCTTTCCTGGAAGGCCCTTTGCAGAGTGAAAAGGACAAAGGGAATGATGACCGCCGAGAGGGTGATATGGGATATCAGGATCACGTAGTAGACATAGCGCAAGGGCCCGGCAGCAGCTTTTTCCGCATCGTCCAGGTGTCCGTCGTGGTTCAGGTCCCCGTAAAGCGTGGAGGGGTTGGACGCGTGGTAGATGACGTACGACACCAGGAAAATGGCGCTCAGGGCAACCGCCAGGAGGTTCGCTGTCTTGTGCGCCTGTCTCTGTCCGTGGCGGATGAACCAGAGGCTTGCCACCAGGAGGATGGCTGTGGTCGAATTCAGGATCGCGTGGAAGAGGGGAAGGGCCGTCGTATGGAAGCCAAAGCTCACCTTTGCCGAGGGGACCAGGATGAGAAAAGCCACCGCCAGGGGGACCGCTACAGATACGACAACGATGGGAACAGTCAGGTTTTTATTTTTCATTACTTTCTAAATAGGTCTCGTTTCTCGCCTTTTTTGCGCTCCAGCGTCAGCAGCACGATGTCGTTTGCCAGCCGCGTCATATCCACGGTATCTTGTCCGTTGTAATAGCCCCTGATATAGCGGTCCTTGTCCAGCAGGACCATCCGGTCCGTATGGACGAAGTTCTGGTGCCCGCTGTCTTCCGCGGCCACCTTGAAATCCCGTTCCGCCAGCGTATAGATGGTATCCTTATTCCCCGTAAGCATCCACCAATTGTTGTGCTGCACCCCATAGCGGTCTGCGTAATCCTTTAGGACGGGGACGGAATCGCGCTCCGGATCGACAGAGAAAGAAATAAACTGGACGATGGTGTCGTTGGTTCTAAACATCCCTTGGAGCAGGTGCATGTTACGGGTAAGGGTGGGGCAAAAGGAAGGACAGTGTGTGAAAAAGAAATCCACCACCACGATCTGTTTGGGGACGTCGTGCAGGGAGACCTGTTTCCCCAGCTGGTTGGTCAGCGTAAAGTCAGGGATGACATGCCACAGCGTATCAAACGCCTCTCTCCCGTTGTCCGTGTGCTCGACGACCGTATCCGCCACATAATGCCGCGGCATGACCAGGTCCCTCTCGCTATAGTATTTGATGATGAAATAGCAGATCACCGGCACAAAGATCACCGCACTCATCACCAACATCGATCTTGAATTCATGGCGCAAAGATACCGTGTCTCGACACAAAAAAAGCGGCTCCGTGGGGCCGCCTTCAGAATATCCTTACGGGTTCAATTATTTGAGGGTCCCTGGCGCCTCCGGCGCCTCGACCTTGGCCTTTTCCACGTCCCTGGGTGAATACCGGCTCCTCAGGTTCAACCAGGAGTCTCCGTCCATGCAAAAAGCCACGACGAACCAGATAAACAGCACCAAGGGGATCAGGACGCTCCGGATCATATTGGTGACCTCGTAGCGCAGGTGCATAAACTCGGCCACGATGTATCCCGCCTTTACAAAGGTCATCGACAGGAAAAACACGGCGTTTATCCATTTGTAGGGGATATGGTGGCTGATCTTCATCCCCCAGAAGACTTCCACGACCGTGATCGCCAGGAGTATCCAGAATACCCTCCAGATACGGGCGGTGGTCATGGTGCTCTCCGAGGCGTGGTTGTTACCGGGTGTATTGACTTCAGACATAATAATTTTTTTTCCGTGGTGGTTTAGAGCAGATAGTAACAGGTGAACACAAATACCCAGACCAGGTCTACAAAGTGCCAGTAGAGACCGACCTTTTCGATCATCTCGTAGTGGCCCCTTTTATCATAGGTTCCCTTGAGGATATTGGCCAGGATGACACAGTTGATGACCACCCCGCTGAAGACGTGGAAACCGTGGAAACCCGTTACCGTAAAAAAGTAGTTGGTGAACCCCGTGCCCGCTACAGTACCGTCGCGGTTGGGGAAGGGATTTCTGCCCCACCAGGCGCCTTCATGGAACAAGTGCGTCCATTCCCAGGCCTGGCAACCCAGGAAACAAAGCCCCCCGATGATCGTCAGGAACATCCATTTGGCGGCAGCATTCTTGTCCATATGGTGCCCTGCATTGACCGCCATGACCATGGTGACCGAGCTCATGATGAGGATAAAGGTCATAAGGCTCACAAAGACCAGGGGCAGCCCGTTCCCCAGGATGGGAAAAGAACTGAATACCTGGTTGGGGTCGGGCCAGGAGGGAAGCGAAAAGCGGGTCGTCCAAAGGGATATGAGTAGCGCCCCGAAGGTAAAGGCGTCGCTCATCAGGAAGAACCACATCATCAGCTTTCCATAGCTCAGATTGTAGGGACTCTTACCTCCGCTCCACCATTTTTGTTCCGTCGCTATTGCAGCAGTTGCCATGAAATCAGGTTTATACGTTCTACAAAGTTATTGAATCAATATAAAAAACACCAGGAGATACAGCCACAAAAGGTCTACGAAGTGCCAGTAGGTGCTCACGATCTCCACCGGGACCGGACTGTAGTTCCGGCTTCGGGCGCTAAAGGCCCTGGCGAACAGGATCAACAGCGCTACGATACCCCCCAGGACGTGCAAGGCGTGCAATCCGAAAATAACGTAGAGGAAGGACACCGCCACGCTATTGGTAAAGTACAGGTGCTGCGCCCACAACGCCTCAAAGCCCCGGTATTGAAGCCCCACGAAGATTACGCCCCCCATGGCTGTCAGCGAGAGCAAAAGGCGATACCTCCGCATCTGCCGCTCCTTAAACGCCCTCAAGCTGATCTGGATCGACAGGCTGGTGAGCAGCAACACGCCCGTCGAGTACCAGAAGATTGTCGGGAGGGTAAATCCCCTCCAGTCCGACCCGCTGTGTTTCACCAGGACCGCACTCGTCAGACCGGCAAACATCATCACGATGCTCCCTATGCCCAGCCACAAGGTAAACTTGTGTGGATGCAGCCGCTTTCTTTCACTCGTCGCCATCTGTATCGTACTCATCTAATTGACCACTTGATGTACCTTATCAAACAAAAGTGCCAGAAACACCACCGGCAGATAGATATAACTACTGAACATCACCCGCCTCGCCGCCTTTACCGACATTTCCTTCAAGAGCCGCAAACACTGCACCAGGATAAAGACGTTTGCCAGCGCCACGATACCCAGACTGACCACCCCGCTCATATGGAACAGGAAGGGCAGCGCGCCCACCGGGAATTGCATCAGCGCGTACATGACCGCCTGTAATGCCGTAAACCGGGTCGGCCCCTGCTGAGAAGGCAGGAGTTTAAACCCTGCCCTGCTGTAGTCCCCGTGCGCCACCCAGGCGATGGCCCAGAAGTGCGGGAACTGCCAGAGGAACTGAATCCCAAAGAGCAACAGCCCCCCCGTCCAGTTAAACAGGGGCCCCGAATCAAAAGCCGCGGCCCAGCCGATCAGACAAGGCAACGCTCCGGGGAAGGCCCCTACCAGCACCGCCGAGGAGTTTACCTTCTTGAGCGGCGTATAGATGAACGCATACAAAAAAAGGCTCAATGCGCTCAGGGCAGCCGCCTGCCAGGAAAAAAAGAACTCCAGTATTCCAACACCCACGACACCCGCCAGGAAGGCAAACGTCCAGGCTTCCGCTTCACTCATCCTTCCCGAGGCGACCGGACGACCAGCCGTCCGTTTCATTTGTGCGTCTGTGTCCTTCTCCACTACCTGGTTGATCGCGTTGGCGCTGCCCGTGACCAGGATCCCTCCCAGGGAGAGCAGCAACACCATTTTCCAGTTCAGCGACACGATGTTCGGCGCTAACTCATAACTCACCACACTGCTGAAGACCACCATGACGCTCAAAGAGAACTTGATGAGCAACAAGTAGTCCCGCCCCTTCTGCCTCCAGTTCAATGTCCTCCACTTTCATTCGGTCCTATTGGCTCGGTCTGGGGGATAAATTCCCTGCCGTCCTTGCCATAGTCATAGGCCCAGCGGTGGACTTCCGGTATTTCCCCCGGCCAGTTCCCATGACCCGGGCGGATCGGTGTCGTCCATTCCAGGGTGGTTGACTCCCAGGGGTTCTGGGTACGCACCTTCCGGCCCTTGAATATGCTATAGAAGAAATTGAACAAGAAGAGGATTTGCGTAGAGAACACGATGAGGGCTACCACGCTGATAAATTCGTTCAGGGGGCCGAACTGGCGGAAGGATATCCAGTTACTGTAATCCATATACCGCCTGGGCATACCCGCCAGACCTTCATAGTGCATGGGCCAGAAAATACAATAGGCGCCCGCTATAGTAATCCAGAAGTGGATATACCCGAGGGTGTGGTTCAGGTAGCGCCCGAACATCTTGGGATACCAATGGTAGATGCCCGCGAACATGCCGAAGAAGGACGCCACACCCATCACGATATGGAAGTGGGCCACGACGAAATAGGTATCATGCAGGTGGATGTCCAGCGCGGAGTTCCCCAAAAAGATCCCTGTCAGACCGCCGGAGATAAACAGGCTTACAAAACCGATGGCAAACATCATTCCCGGCGTGAACCGGATATTGCCCCGCCAAAGGGTCGTCAGCCAGTTAAACACTTTGATGGCCGAGGGTATGGCGATCAGCAGCGTCAGCAATACAAAGAAGGAGCCCAGGAAGGGGTTCAGCCCCGTTACGAACATATGGTGCGCCCAGACCAGGAAGGCCAGGATGGTGATGGCAAAGAGCGACCCGACCATGGCCATATAGCCAAAGATCGGTTTCCTGGAATTGACGGCCAGGATTTCGGAGGCCATGCCCATGGCCGGCAGAAGGATAATGTATACTTCCGGGTGACCGAGGAACCAGAACAAGTGCTGATAGAGGATCGCGCTGCCGCCCTCGTTGGGCAGGATCTGACCGGAAGCTAGTACGATGTCGGAGAGATAAAAGCTCGTGCCGGCGTGCCGGTCGAACAACAACAGGATAAAGCCGGAGAGCAATACCGGGAACGACAACACGCCCAGCACCGCCGTGAAGAACAGGGACCAGATGGTCAAGGGGAGTTTGGTCATACTCATCCCCTTGGTGCGCATATTCAGTACGGTAGAAATATAGTTAAGCCCCGCCAGGAGCTGGGAAACCACAAAAAGGGCCATCGCCACCAGCCAGAGGTCCATTCCCGCCTTGGAACCTTCGGAGGCTCCCCCCAGGGCGCTCAACGGCGTATAGGTCGTCCAGCCTCCGCTGGCCGGACCCGTTTGTACGAACAGTGATGCAAACATGGTCACCGAGGCCGAAAAGAAGAACCAATAGGAGAGCATGTTCATAAAAGGAGAGGCCATATCCCGGGCGCCTACCTGGAGGGGTATGAGGAAGTTGGCAAAGGTGCCGCTCAACCCGGCCGTCAGTACAAAGAACACCAGTACCGTACCGTGCATGGTGACCAGGGCATAGTAGAACTCCGGTTGCAGCCTGCCGCCCTTGGCCCAATGACCCAGGAGGGTTTCCAGGAAGGGGAAGTGCTGATCCGGGTAACCCAATTGCAACCGGAAGATCACGGAGAACAAGCCACCCACCACGGCCCAGAACATCCCGGTCATCAGGAACTGCTTGCCGATCATCTTGTGGTCCTGGCTGAATATATACTTGGTGACAAACGTGTCATGGTGTTCATGGTGTTCGTGGACCTCGTGATGATGTACGCTCACCGCTTGTCCGCTCTGAAGGATGGCTTCGTTACTCATGATCCTGGTATTTTATAAAATCTACTTCGTTTAATGTTATTGTTTCCCTCCGGTACCCGCCGTACCCGCCGGGGCGGCCGTGGCCGCAATATGCGCCGGTACTCCACCCGGCTTCTTGTCCGGGAAGACGGTATAATAGTTCGGCGACTGGGCATCCAGCCACTTCTTATACTCGGCGTCGCTTTCCACCACGATGACTCCGCGCATGCTGTAGTGGCCGGGGCCGCAGAGCTGGTCGCAGGAAATCTCGTATGCAAAGTCCGGGTTGCCGGTCATTTTCTTCATCTCTTCGGTCGTGAACTGGGGGGTGAACCACATCGTCGTCGGAATGCCCGGAACCGCGTCCATCTTCATCCTGAATTGGCTCAACCCCACGTCGTGGATGACGTCCCTGGAGTGGATGATCAGTTTTACGGGGTGGTTGACCGGGATATGCATCTCGGTGGTCGTAATCACAATGTCGTCCTTGTTCGTGGAATCGTCCCACAACTGACCCAGGGGGTTATTGCCTATGTCGCTTATGTTCCGGAAATACGTCTTTCCGAATTTTCCGTCCGCCCCGGGGTAGCGATAGATCCAGTTGAACTGTTTCCCCGTGATCTCCACCTGGATGGAGTCCTTTGGCGCTTCGCCCGTGATGTGGAACCAGTATTTCAGGCCAAACACCACGAGGACCAGCAAGAATACGGCGGGAACCACGGTCCAAATGACTTCGAGCTTGTTGTTATGCGGCAGAAAGAGGGCCTTTCTACCCGGTCTTGCCTGGTATCTGAACGCAAAGTAGAACAACAGGACCTGGGTGATGATAAATACGACCCCCGTAATGGCGAAGGTGATCTTTAGCATCAGGTCAATATTCTCCCCTTCTTTCGAAGCGGAGGTCATGGGCATAAGGGTCTTTTTGTACAACAGCTCATTGCACCAGTAAACGCCGATCAATCCTACGATCAGGAATGCCAGCATCAAAAAACCATTGATACGGTTGCTTTGCTCCCTGGACTTCTCTTCACCTTTCAGCACGCTTACGTACTCGCTGGCCTTTGCGATCTGAAAGATCACCACGAAAACCAGTACAACCGTTGCAATCAGGAGGAATGACATGATAGTGATAATATTTTTTACGTGTGGTGTATGATGCTTTCTTTCAGGAAGGGACTGTTCCGCGGAACCAGCGACGCCTTCTCCAGTTGTTTGGCGGTGACCAGGATCAGGGTCCCGACAAAACCGGCCAGAATGCCGAATTCATACCAGCTCATCTGGGCATGATCCTTCAGGGGACCGGGCATGACCATCTGGTAGAAATCCAGCCAGTGTCCGAAAATGATCAACACGGCCATAAAGGTCATCATCGCCCAGTTGCGCTTGGCGTCCCGGGTCATCAGGATCAGGATCGGACACACAAAGTTAATGATCAAATTCAGCAAAAAGATAGGCCGGAACGATCCCCAGAGACGGATCCCGAAATAGGTGGTCTCGTCAGGGATGTTGGCGTACCAGGTCAGCATGTACTGGGCGAACCAGAGGTAGGTCCAGAAAATGGAGAACGCAAACATATACTTACCCAGGTCGTGGAGGTGTTCTTCGTTCGCATATTCCAGTTTACCCTGATTCTTCAGGTATATGACAAAGAGGGCGATAAAGGACAGCGCTGATACCCAAGTGCTTGCAAAGGTATACCAGCCATACATCGTGGACGACCACTTCGCGTCTATGCTCATCAGCCACAACCAGGAGGGTGCTGAAGAAATACCCACGGCGTAGAAGACCACGAACACGGCGCAAATCGTGACGGACTTGCGGAAAAAACTCCGGTCCCCGTAAGCGCCGTTGTCCTCGGCGATCGAATTTTTCCTGTAAGCGGTCCGGGCCCAAATCCATACCAACATGAATATCAGGGAGGCGACTACAAAGAACGGCTTACCCAGGAACCCCTTCTTACGCATAAGTTCAATGTCGCCTTCGGGATTTTTCCAGGTATAGATATAATGGTCTTTTGCAACGAAAACGTACAGGAACATCACGACCGCCAGGATAATACCTCCGGTCAATACATAGCCGGAAAGCGCTTCGGGCACGCGCCGGATGACGGTCTGCCAACCGCCCATGGCCAGGGTATGGGCCACGATAAAGAAGAACGCCGCCACGGATACCAAAAAGAAGAACGTACTGTCCTGTATCAGCGAAGCCCAAAAACGGGTGGTTTCATAGTGCTGGTCCGGCCCGTCATAAAAAGGGTGCAGGAAAACAAACCCCAGGACCAACGTCAGCACACCCACCCCTATCAATGCCAGGGACCAGGTCTTTAATCGTGCCGGTATGATAAATTGTTCCTTCATTGTCAAAAAATGCTTTTATGCGTTATTCATTTATTTCTTTACGGTCGCTGTACTATCGGCAGGCGCCCCTTTGGTCGGGTATTGCTGGGCCTTGATGTACTGTACGATCATCCAGCGCTGCTTGCGGTCCAGCTGGGATGCGTAGCTGCCCATATTGTTTTTCCCGTAGGTAATGGAAAAAAACATTTGTCCTTCGGGCATGGCCATGTATTGGGGTCCGCCAACCAGCTGGGCCGGCTTTGCGGAAAAGGGTCCGTTTCCATCTTTATAGAGGGGGCCGTTCCCGTCCAGCTTGGCTCCATGACAGATCGCGCAATTGATAGCGAACAACCGTCTTGCCTCGTTCATATCGGCGGAGTCCAGCGGCGGAAGCGGGTCTTTTACCTGTCTGGCGGCCACGTAGTTGACGGAATCGCCGGGAGCGTCCTTGTCCAGAAGGAAGGGCATTTCCTCGCCCCTGGCAATGGTGCCCGGTACCGGCATGTGGTCGAAATGGACGCCTTCCTTTGCCAGGTCCTCCGTGGACGCATACGTTTCATAAGCCCGGCTATAGGTCATGTCCGGCATATAGATCCGTCCGGGGTTCCGTTGAACGCCTCCGCAGGCAAAAAGGCCGATCGCCAGCGCAGCAGTAACAATGATTTTTGTCGTCTTCATCATATAATTTGTTTCAGACCAGCTCCTCCTTATACAGCACTTGTTCCTTGTCATAGGTACCCCACCACCAGCCGGCTTCGGCTTCCTGGACGTTGATATCGGCCGCGCCGACCGTTTTCAGAAAAGCCCTGACCTCTTCTACGTTGGTGTGTTCGGTGCATTCGATCACCATGGTGAAAATATCGTCGGTCGAACGGGGGTTGAATACGTGTTTCTTTACGCCGGGAGCCATCTGGCAGAGCCAGCAAAAAGTGTACACCATGCCTACGGCAGCAAACAGGACCGTCAATTCGAAGGTGATGGGGATCATGGCCGGGAGCGGGATATGGGGCTTGCCCCCGATGTTCATGATCCAGTCCACGTCAAAGATCCAGCTGATACCCGTCAGGGCGGTGGTGGTCCCGGTGATCCCGTATATAAACCCGGCGGTGTGCAGGCTGGTTTGCCTCAGGCCCAGCGCATGGTCGAGGCCGTGTACGGCAAAGGGTGTATATACATCGTGGATCTTATATCCGGCGGTCCGCACGCGCTTGACGGCGGGGAACAGCACGTTTTCATCATCGAAATTACCTACAACGAACTTTTTGATTGCCATAGTCAGATCTTTTTCATTTTAGTGCGCGTGCGCCACGTGTTCGTGAACGAATGCCTCCGGACTTTCCGCCTCCATGCTCCCCATGCCCTGTTTGTAATTTTCCCCCGAGGTCTTGAGCACGGACTTGATTTCCGCAACCGCGATAACCGGGAAGTATTTGGCAAACAGGAAATAGCAGGTGAAGAACAGCCCCAGCGTCCCGATAAAAAACCCGACTTCCCAGATGGTGGGCCGGTAGAATGTAGACCAGGAGGAGGGCAGGTAGTCGCGGGCCAGAGAGGTGACGATGATCACAAAGCGTTCGAACCACATCCCGATATTGACCACGACGCTCATGATAAAGGTGAACTGGATATTGCGACGCAGCTTGGCCGACCAGAAAAGCTGGGGCGAAACCACGTTACAGGTCATCATCGTCCAGTAGGCCCAGACATACGGACCGGCGATGCGATATTTGTAGAAGGCGGCGTATTCATAGGGGTTCCCGGAATACCAGGCGATAAACAGTTCGGTCAGGTAGGCGCAACCCACAATGGAGCCGGTCATCACGATGACCTTGTTCATAGCCTCTATGTGGCCTATGGTCACATACTCCTCGAGGTGCAGGACCTTCCGGGTGATGATGAGCAGGGTCTGCACCATGGCGAAGCCCGAGAAAATGGCGCCTGCGACGAAGTAGGGAGGGAAGATCTGGGTATGCCAGCCCGGGATCACCGAAGTGGCGAAGTCCATGGATACGATGGTGTGGACGGAAAGCACCAGGGGGGCGGACAAACCGGCGAGTACCAGCGCCAGCGCTTCAAAACGTTGCCAGTGTTTGGTGGATCCCGACCAGCCGAAGGAGGTCACCCCATAGAACATCTTTCTGAATTTCGTCCTGGCCCTGTCCCTGAGCAGGGCCAGGTCGGGCAGCAGACCCGAATACCAGAACAAGAGGGAGACCGTAAAGTAGGTAGAGATGGCAAATACGTCCCAGAGCAGCGGGGAGTTGAAGTTCACCCAGACAGGCCCGCGCGTGTTGGGATAGGGCATGACGAAGAAAGCGATCCAGACACGGCCCATGTGCCAAATGGGGAATTGACCGGCGCACATCACCGCAAAGATGGTCATGGCTTCCGCGGCGCGGTTCACCCCTGTCCGCCAACCCTGGCGGAACAACAGGAGGATCGCGGAGATCAGGGTCCCGGCGTGACCGATCCCCACCCACCACACGAAGTTGGTGATGTCCCAAGCCCAACCTATCGTGCGGTTTTCATTCCACTGGCCGATCCCGTAGGTGACCTCCCGGTAGACGGAATACACCCCGAAGAGGAGAAGGGCCAAGGCGATACCGAAGCCGAGGTACCATAACCTGCCCGGCTTTATTTCGATGGGCCGGCAGATATCCTCGGATACCTGGTGATAATTCTTATCACCATCCACTAACGGTTCTCTGAGCGATGATTCGTACTTTAACAAAGACATTGGGCTCTTATTTTAAATGCCGGCGCGTCTGAGGCGCGCCTTGTTATAGCGCTTGTTTGATCTTTTACTATCCCAGTTTTTCCACGGTCATCCCCACTTCCCGGTCCGTGTTCCGCACTTTTGCCATATAGTTCACATTGGGCAATACGTGCAGCTCTTCCAGGGCGTAGTAGACACGGTTCTTGTTCTCCTTGTAGCGCAGGTTATAGATCTGGCTGGATTTGTCATTCACGTTCCCGAATACGATGGCGTGTGTCGGACAGGCCTGCATACAAGCGGACCTGGCCTCTCCGTCCCGGAGCGGACGGCTGTCCTTTTTGGCGTCTAGCTTCGATGCCTGGAGACGTTGTACACAGAAGGAACACTTTTCCATGACCCCCCTGGAGCGCACCGTAACATCCGGGTTCAGCACCATGCGGCTGACCGGGTCGTTCATGTCCATGACCACGGGGTCCATCCATCCCTCGTCGACCACCGGCTGTTGGTTGTCGGGGAAACTATCCGCTCCCAGCCAGTCATACCAGTTAAAGCGGCGAACCTTAAAGGGACAGTTATTGGCGCAGTAGCGCGTGCCGACACAGCGGTTATAGGCCATCTGGTTGAGCCCTTCCGAGCTGTGGTTGGTCGCATTCACCGGACAGACGTTCTCGCAGGGTGCGTTGTCGCAGTGCTGGCACATCATCGGCTGGAAGGTCACGTCCGGGTTTTCCATATCTCCGCTGAAATACCGGTCGATTCGGATCCAGTGCATTTCATGGGCCTTGGCCACCTGGGTCTTGCCGACCACGGCGACATTGTTCTCCGCGTTACAGGCCACCACACAGGCGCCGCAACCGATACAGGCATTCAGGTCTACGCTCATACCCCAGGCGATCCCAAAACGGTCATAGACATCCTCATCTTTGTAGAGGGTCCCGTTCTGACGATAATCGCCGTCATATTGTTTGCTTAACTCCTTGTCCATTTGCTGGAAGACCTCCGGTGACCTCTTTAAAGTCCCGAGCGTTCCTTCCTTGATGACCGAGGTCCGGCCCTCATACAGATTATGCGTTTGCGTCTGTGCGATCTTATAGGTATCGCCCCCCGCGGACACGCTCGCATTGACAGCGGCGTAAGAAAAAGTCTTACCGTCATATCCTACCAGTGGATAGGCGTTTTGGCCGATCCCGCCCCCGGCTTTGCCGATCTTGGGGTCCCTGCCGTAACCCAGGGCTACGCCGATTACTTCCGGATGTACGCCGGGGATGATGATCATCGCGAGTTTATAGGTCTTGTCTCCGACCTTGACGTTGACCGTAGGCTTGTTGACCTCCACCTCATAGTGGTCGTTGGGAATGACACCCATGCTTGCGGCCAGCTTGGGCGAGATGACGGCGTAGTTGTCCCAGGTGATCTTTGTCACCGGATCGGGCATTTCCTGGAGCCAGGGATTGCCCGCCAGGGCTCCGTCTCCCAGGGATACTTTTTGGTAAAGGACCACTTCCACCGCGCCGCCGGGCTTTGCCTGGGCGAGCGCGGCAGCCGCAGCACCCACCGGGCCGCCGTTATAGGTGCCTCCCCCCGCCGCGGGTTCCTGCGCGGGTTCCAGTATGCCTTCCTGGAGGGTTTTGTCAAAATTTTCCAGGCTGCCCAGTTTGGCTACCCAGTAGTTCTTAAAGTAGGTTTCGTAGTCGGTTTCGCTGCCGCTCCATTTTAACAACGAGGTCGCAAAGGCCCTGGTCTTAAAGAGCGGGGCGATGGTGGGCTGCAGGAAGGAGACGTACCCTGTCTGCAGTTCGGCGTCTCCCCAGCTTTCCAGGTAATGGTGAACCGGGAGTGCGTAGTTACATAAAGAAGCGGTCTCGTCTTCGACCAGGGGAAAGGCCACCGTGAGGGGCACCTTTTTGAGACCGGCCGCAAACTTGTCCGCCTCGTAATAGTTATAGGCGGGGTTGGGGCCATATATAAACAAGGCGCCGATACTGCCTGTGTTCATGTCGTCCACGAGCTTCACCAGGTCTGCGTCTATGCCCTGACGATAATTGACCGGGTTGGCCCAGTCTATGGTTTTGCCTCCCGCTCCGACGAGTTCGTTAATGGCGTTTACAACAATCTGCACGTTGACGTCATTGCTTCCGGCTACGACCAGGGCGTTCCCGCCGGCGGCTTTTAGTTCCCGGGCGGCCTGGGCGATCCCTTGTTTCAGACGCTCGTTGCTGAGGGCGGGAGCGCTGACGGCGCCGCCAAGCGCCTGGTAAAGACCCAATACGACGGCCCCCGTTTCGGAGGGTTTGAAGGTATAGCGTTCGTCCGCGTTGGCGCCCGTCATCGAAAAGTTACCCTCGAATTGCAGGTGACGGCTCATTTCCAGGTTCGTATCGGTCAGGCGGCGTCCCTCGGCATACTGACGGGCGAAAACCACAGGACTCAACCACGTACCCAGGAAATCGGCATCTATGCTGACGATGACCTTGGCCTTCTCAAAATGATAAGCGGGGATCGCGCGTCGGCCATAGGTAGCTTCCGCGGCTAATAAAACACCGCTGTAGGAAACGGCATCGCTGGTCACCACCCGGGTGGAGGGGTATTTTTTGGTAAAATCGTCGATTGCCGCCTTGACGGTCGGAGAGGTCAGTGTGCTCGTAAGGAGTACGATGGGCTTACTGCCGTTGTCCGCCAGGGCCTTGGCGATTTTCTTGTCGACGGCTTCGAAGGTAGGTTCGTTGCTGCCGGCCGCCTGGGGTTGACGGAGGCGGTTGACGTCATATAAGCTAAGCACCGATGCCTGAACCCGGGCAGTGGTGGCCCCCTTGGTCAGCGAAGACTGCTCGTTCCCCTCGATCTTGATGGGGCGGCCGTCCCGGACCTTTGCCAGCACCGGCACGATATCCCCGTCCTGTACATAGGTCGTCGCATAATAGTTGGCCAGACCGGGAACGATGTCCTCCGGCTTGTTTAGGAAAGGGATGGACTTGCGAACCGGCATTTCGCAACTGGCGGCCAGCGCCGCGGCGGCGGTGCTAAAGCCCAGGTATTTCAAAAAGTCCCTGCGGGGCGTCTTGGCGTCCAAAAAACCACCATCCGGCTCCGCAAACGGCAAACTTTCCTGGAACTCATCCTTTGAAAGCTGTTTGAACGATTCGGAACCGTCTTTCTGTCCAAAACTTTGCCAGTGCTCGTTGTTTTGCATATGATTATCAGTCAAAAGGATTAATAGTGGCATTTTTGACACTCGGTACCGCCGATCATCTGGACGGTCACGCTGTCAATTTTATGATCGTTCATGTCCTTGTGGAAACGTTCGTAGATGCTGTAGAACCCGTTGCTGGCAAACTGGACCTTTGTCGTCCGGTGGCAGTTGACGCACCAGCCCATGCTCAGGGGAGCGAACTGGTGGACCTCATCCATTTGCTGGATGGGACCGTGGCAGGTCTGGCACTGTACCTTGCCTGCGTTGGTATGTTGGGCGTGGCTGAAGAAAACGTGGTCGGGGAGGTTGTGGATGCGGATCCATTCTACGGGTTTGCCCTTTCCGGTATAGGTCTTTGTTTTAGCATCCCAGCCGGCGTAGGCGTAAAGCTTCTCGATTTCCGCCGTCCCGTTCACCTCGGTACCGTCTTCCCGGTAAAGGGGGCCGGCCGTCCCGGAGTATTGGTTGATGTTCATATGACAATTCATACAAACGTTGACGGATGGGATATTGGCGTGTTTCCCGGTTGTGGCGAAGCTGTGACAGTACAGGCAACTGATCTGGTTGACCCCGGCATGTACCTTATGCGAGTAGAAAATGGGTTGCACTGGTTGATAGCCCTGCTGACGGCCGAGGCCGATCGCACCCTGGACCAGATAGTAGCCTCCGAGCAGGAAGAGGACCAAAACGATCAGGGCGATATAGGCCTTGTTCCTATAAAAGGGGACGGGCTCCCCGCGGCGTACGCCCTCCTTGTCATCCGTCAACTTGCGGAGGTTGCTGTTTACCTGGAGGAGGATCAACGCAACTACGGCCAGGACCATGGTCATGATCCCAAAGAGGAGTGAATTGTTGGATCCACCACCTCCCGTCGGGGTACCCGGCTGTACACCGGGGGCAGGTGCGGGTTCCTTGTCCTGCTCGGACCTTATATAAGCGAGTATATCGTCGATGTCTTTGTCCGTGAAACTGGCAAAGACGTTCATCGCCACATTATTGTATTCCTTCTTCAGGTTCACCGCGTACTCAAATCCACTAGCCAGTACCTGTGCATTGTTGCGGATCCAGGCATGCAATTCCTTTTTGTCCGGCCAGCGATCCTCCACATGGGCCAGGGCGGGGCCCTGTACTGTCTTATGAATGGCATGGCAAGTGGCGCAGTTCGTTTGGAACAATGCCTTCCCGGTGGCGGCGTCCTGGGCGTGGGCGCTGCCGACCAATAAAAGGCCACCAATTAACAATGCCGGAAGAATTTTTTTCAGGATAGTACGATCTTGGAACATAAGCGCTTGAATCGTAAAGAATTTGGAATATTTCCGATACGTGGTGCAAAATTAGGGGACGATGTTGACAAACTATTCACATATTTTAAAAAAAATTTATCCTGTGTTTATGCGGGTTTCAGCGGATTTTTAGGGCTTACATAGGGAATTTGCTCCATCCGAGTTCGGCTTTTTTCCGACGATTTTATGACGGTTCTTCGACGCTGCCATGACGATCAAATGACCGTAATTTTACAAATGCCCTCTGTCATCGGGCTCCTACCGGCTACTTTTGCAGGCGCATGTCTGTTATCAACCTAGCCATTTTTGCCTCCGGTTCGGGCACCAATGCCCAAAAGATCATAGAACGGTTCTCCGGACATCCCCGCATCCGGGTGGTGCTGGTCATTTGCAATAAACCCGGGGCCGGGGTTCTGGGCGTGGCGGCGGCGGCGGGCATCCCTACCCTCCTCATCGAGCGGGAGCGTTTCCTCCGCGGAGACGCCTATATTCCCGAATTGAGCCGGCAAGCGGTGTCCTGGATCATCCTGGCCGGGTTTCTTTGGAAGGTTCCCCCCCTGCTGGTGGAAGCGTATCCTGCACATATTATTAATATTCATCCCGCTCTCCTCCCCGCCTACGGAGGCAAGGGCATGTACGGACACTTTGTCCATGAGGCCGTGGTTGCCGCGGGTGAAAAGGAGAGCGGGATCACCATCCACCTCGTCGACGAACACTATGACCACGGCCGTACGCTTTTCCAGGCAACCACCCGCCTGGAGCCCGGGGAAACCCCCGAAAGCCTTGCGCGGAAGATACAGGTCCTCGAGCACCGCTACTTCCCGGAAGTCGTGGAACAGACCGTGCTGCCTAATACGCCATAAGCTGTCCGATCGCTTCCCCCATCCGAGATCTGGCCATAAATTGCTGTTCCAGTTCTATGCGGAAGGGGACCGGAGTATCCAGGGATCCGCAGCGCAGGACCGGTGCGTCGAGTAAATCGAAACAATGTTCTCCGATCCAGGCCGCGACTTCCGCACCCAGCCCCCCCGTCAAGGTAGCCTCGTGCAGGACCAGGACCTTCCCCGTCCTGGACACCGAGTCCCGGATGGCCTCGTAGTCCAGGGGCAGAAGGCTGCGCAGGTCCAGGAGGTCTATATCTATATCCGGATGAGCTTCCATGTATTCCAGGGTCCAGTGCACCCCGGCCCCGTAGGTAATGACGCTGATATCGGACCCTTCCGCTACCAGCCGGGCCTTTCCGATCGGGACTTCAAAAGGCGCTTCGGGCACTTCTCCACTGACGCTCCGGTACAACGCTTTGTGCTCGAAGAACAGGACGGGGTTGGGGTCGTTGAAGGCTGCGATGAGCAGACCTTTTGCATCCGCTGGATTGGAGGGGTAGACGACCTTTAACCCCGGGACCTGGGTGAACCAGGCTTCGATGCTCTGGGAATGAAAGGGGCCCGCCCCGACCCCTCCGCCCGTGGGCAGGCGAACGACCACATCCGCGGGCTGTCCCCAGCGGTAGTGGATCTTAGCGAGGTTGTTGACGATCTGGTTGAATCCGCAGGTCACAAAGTCCGCGAATTGCATCTCCATCATCGACTTGAAACCTTCCAGGCTGAGCCCCAGCGCCGCCCCGAGGATGGCGCTCTCACAAAGGGGTGTATTCCGGACCCTGTCCTTGCCGAAGGTCGCGGCCAGCCCCTCGGTGATCTTAAAAGCGCCCCCGTATTCCGCTATGTCCTGACCCATGAGGATCAGTTGCGGGTGAGCCTCCATGGATTGACGCAGGCCTTCGCCGATCGCGTCGATCAGCCGTTTAGGCCGGGAGAGGCCGGTCGGCGCCTCGAGGGGTACCGGCGCCTGTGCGTATACATCCCTCAACTCTTCTGCTGCCGGGGCAACGCGCATATCGCCCCCCCGCCGCGGATTTTAGTTCGCTGTCTATATATTCTTTGTATCCCTCCCGGATTCGGTCGACGGCCCCCCGGTCAAGGACTCCCTCGCCGAGAAGGTAGTGTTCAAAAGTGTCAACAGGGTCTTTTGTCTCCCATTCCTGAAACAGCGCCGGGGGGACATATTTGGTGCCGCTGGCTTCTTCGTGCCCCCGCATACGGAAGGTCATACATTCCACCAGGTAGGGTTTTTGTTCCCGGAGACAATATTCCTTTACCCCCCGGATGGTATCCATCACGGTAAGGATATTGTTCCCGTCTATGGTAACGCCTTCCATCCCGTAACCCTTCGCACGGTCCGACAGGTACTCGCAGCGGTATTGCTCGTTCACTGGCGTACTGAGCCCATACCCGTTGTTCTCGATAACAAAGATGACCGGCAGGTCCCAAACCGCGGCCAGGTTCAGGGCTTCGTGGAAGTCCCCCTCGCTCGTTCCCCCGTCCCCGCAAAACGCCAGGGAAACCCGGCGCTCCCCCTTCAAGAGGTGCGCCAGGGCAGTACCGGCGGCGACGGCCATTTGCGGGCCCAGGTGAGAGATCATACCGCAAATATGGTGTTCCCGGCTTCCGAAGTGAAAACTTCGCTCCCGTCCATGGCTATACCCCTCAGGCTGCCCTTCCCATTGACGGAACAGCTTGTACAAAGGCATATCCCGGGTCGTGAAAACCCCCAGGTTTCGGTGCAAGGGCATGATCCATTCCTCGGGGTCCAGGGCCAGCGTCGCGCCGACCGAAATGGCTTCCTGGCCAATCCCGCTGAACCATTTGCTGATCTTTCCCTGCCGGAGCAGGACCAGCATCTTCTCTTCGATCATCCGGGGTAGCAGCAAAGCGCGGTAGGCCTGGACAAGCGCCTCGTCCGTCAATTCCTTACGGTCAAAATACATATCGTACCATTTTGAAACCTTTATTCCTCCTCCGACTTGTGTTCCTGTTGTTTCTCCAGGCCGTCAAAGAAGGATAGGATAACGGAGAGCAATATACTAAAGAGGAGGGCCCACCAGAATGAATCTATTTTGAACCCGGTCACAAAGTAAGCGTCCAGTAGGATAATACCCGCGTTGATGACAAACAGGAAAAGCCCGAACGTAACCAGGGTGGCCGGCAGGGTGAGGAAGATCAGTATCGGACGGACAAAAGCGTTGAGCACCGCCAGCACCAGGGCCACCAGGATCGCCGTCCAATAGCTCGTGATATGGATCCCCGGGAGGAGGTGGGCTAGCCCAAGGATCACCACGGCAGTGAACAATATCTTGAGGATGAACTTCACCATGGGATGAATGTAGCAATAAAGATGCTAATCCACAAAAATTGCGTCGCGCCATTGGCCCGGAAGCAGCCGCCGGTCAGACCACAATCAGCTCATAAAACCGCTCCGGCTGAAGATACCGTTGGGCCAGTTCCTGGAGTTCGGAAGCGGAGATCGTCTTGATCAGCCCGACGGTGTTGTAAAAATAAGACACATCCAGGCCATGAAGGATAAGGCTTTTCCAACGCCCGATGATGTGGAAAGGTCCGTCCAGGTCTCCCAGCAGGGTGCCGATCATATAATTCCGGACAAGGTGCAGCTCTTCCTCCTCGACGGGCTCGTTGCGGAGGCGCTCCATTTCCAGGTAGACTTCCTGCACCGTAGCCTCACAAACCTCTTTTCCCGCCTCGGTGGCGATCATCCAGGCGCTCCCCTGGACATAGGCGTGAAGGTAACTGTGGATACCATAGGTATACCCCTTTTCTTCCCGGATATTGCTCATGAGCCGGGATCCAAAGTAGCCCCCGAAAACCGTATTCAGGACCTGAACCCGGGGGAAGTCCGGGTGGTGTTTGTCCGGAAAAGGGCTACCCATGCGGATGGCGCCCTGTAGACCCTCCGGATCGTTGATGACCCTGGAATGACGCTCCGTGGCGGGCTGCACGGGAAACGGCTTTACCAGTGGGGGTTGACCGGATAAACCCAGGTCCCCAAAGCTTTTCTCCAGCAGGGCCTCGATATCGGCAGGGATCCGGCCGGCCACAAAGAGCCGGCAGCGTCCTTTGAGGTAATGACGCTCATAGAAGTCCACCAGCTGCTCCCGGGTAATAGCCGCGTAAGCCTCGGGGCTGGTGAACCTTCCATAGGGATGGTCTTTCCCAAACAAGGAGACATCTATCAGCCTGCCGGCGACAAAGTCCGCCTTTTTGAGGTTCACCGCCAGGCGCTGAAGCATGTTCTGCCGGTAAGTATCCAGCTCCTCCTGAGGGAAGACGGATTCGGTGAGCAGTTCCCGGAGGACCGGGAGCAGTTCCGGCAGGTGCTTGGTCATACAGTGCAGGACCAGGTTTGCCGTTTCATTCTGACAAGTCCGGTTCAGGTAAGCGCCATAATATTCAAAGTGCTCGTTGATGTCAAAGGCGGAGCGCCGAAGGGTTCCGTTTTTGAGCATGTAGTTCGTAGAGGCGGCGACCAGGTTGGTATCTTCAAATACATTGCCCGCGTCAAAGACCAGATCCAATTGCAGGACGTCCTGGGGGCCGGCGTCCACGGTGTATACCTCCACCCCGTTCTTCAGCCGGAAGGCCCGGTAAGGTTTTAGGGTAAGTGGGTAATCTACGGCGTCTTTTAAAGGGGGTGCTTCTCTTCTATTTAGCATGGTAATAAAGGGTATTGCTGTTCTCCGGCACGAACACGGCCCGGGCCTCTTCCAAGAGGGCCCCGGCCGCGACAGCCCGGTATTTGTCCAGTTCTTTATTCATCAGGGAGGCGTCTCCCATGTGTTCGTAAGAGGCCAGGCTGGCCGCCCGGTTGGTGATGCTCATGTCCTCAAAGGCGATCATGCTTTCGGTCTTGTGCTTGACCTTTTCCAGTTCCCTGGAATCGATCAGCTCCTTTTTTACTTTTTCCAACTCCTCGTCCACGGCCGCCTCGGCCGCCTCCAGGGCAACCCCCTTGACCAGTTTGCCGTCGATGGCCACCAGCCCCGGGTCCAGTGTGCCATAGTGATAACACTCGATATTGCTGAAGAGTTTCTTTTCTTTCACCAGGGCCTGGTACAAACGGGAAGACGCCCCCCCGCCCAGCACCTCGCCCAGGAGGTCCATGGCATAGTAGCGGGGATCCGTGCGGCCGGCCATGTGCCAGGTCTTATACAGCGCGTCCAGAGGAACCCCCGCCTCCACGACCTCCTTCCGGGCGTTCTCCTGGAGGGGCTCCCGGGGAAGGTTTCGGACATAGGGCGTCCCTGCTTCTATCGGGCCGAACCATTTTTCCGCCAGCCTTTGTACCTCGGCGGTCGTCACCTTCCCCGCCACGACCAGGATGGCATTGATGGGGCGGTAGTGTTGGAAAAAGAACGCCTTTACGTCTCCCAGGGTAGCGTTTTCGATATGGCTGAGCTCCTTGCCGATCGTCATCCAGCGGTAGGGATGGACCGTATAGGCCATTTCGCGCATTTTCATCCAGGCGTCTCCGTAAGGTTTGTTGAGGTAATGCTCTTTAAACTCCTCGCTGACAACCTTCCGCTGCACCTCCAGGCTGTCTGCACTAAAGGCCAGGCTAAGCATCCGATCGCTTTCCAGCCAAAACCCGGTTTCCAGATTCTCCGCCGGCACTTGCAAATAATAATTGGTCAGGTCGTTGGTCGTGTAGGCGTTGTTCTCCCCCCCGGCTCGCTGCAGGGGTTCGTCGTAGTCGGGAATATTGACCGAGCCTCCGAACATCAGGTGCTCAAAGAGGTGGGCAAAGCCCGTTTTTCCCGGCACTTCGTCCCGGGCCCCCACGTCGTAGAGGATATTCATGACCGCCATAGGCGTAGACGCATCCTCATGCACCAGCACCCGAAGACCGTTGGACAATACGAAGCGGTTGTATTGGATCATAGCCCGCAAAGGTACCGGAATTGTTTCATGTGGACATAGGGTCTCGGCGGTCAGGATATACGACGCACTTTTATGGTCAACAGTTTGGGCTGGCCGTTCCGGAAAATGATGAGTTTAAGCCTGGCCCCTGCGTTCTGGAGGAGGTTTTTGTAGGTCTGGATATTATGCGAGAAGTTATTGTCCACGGCGAACAACTCGTCCCCCGGCAATATACCCGCCTGGGAGGCAGGCGAGTCTCCCTGGACATCCGTGATCATCACCCGCCCTCCGATAAAATAAATGCTCATCCCCGTATAGGAGTAATCAAAGAGGTCCCTGAAATGACTGTTGGGGGTCAGGTCTATTTCCCGGAACGGATAATTGACAATCACGTTAAAGCGCCGGAGGATGTCGTTCCCGATGAGCCCCCCGATACCGGGATAAGACGTGACATTATACTCGTCGTCCAGGATATAGGTGGGTACCTGGTGGAACACATAAGGCCCCAGGTGTAGGGCCCGGATAACCGTAAGGGACATCAGCGCCTTCCCGCCCAACCCTTCGGCTTCGGTCAGGACCGGCTTGCGATCCTTGAGCAGCACCGCACTGTCGGTGACAAAGTTTTTGGACATCAGGAAACACAACCCGGCGCCGGTATCGAAATAGAAGTGCCCCTCGGTGTGGTGGTCATCGCGCAGGATAAGGGGGATGATCGGAAGGGTCGTAAAATCGGGTCTTAACACAAAACCTTCCCTTGGGTAGCGTATCCTGCCGGGGGAATAGACGGTCATCATGAGGCTGTCGCTATCGATCGATAGGATAAACTGACGGAGGAAACTATACCCGATGATCCCATCTATCTGGACCCCATACACTTCGCTCAGGATCTCATAATCGTTGGTGTGGAAGTCCAGGTTGTCGACCGTCAGCCCCGGCAGGTGGAGGGATTGGTGGTAGAGGTAACGGACGGGCTTTATCCCGGCGATCCCCTTGACCGTCTTGTCCGACATCGTAGGATCCAAGTGATGCCGGACGGCCGTCATCGAATCCAGGGATATACCCCCGCTCCCCGTATCCATAATAAAGTTGAGGGTGTCCGGGAAGTCGTCCAGGGTAGCCCGGACAACCATGATCCCACCGCTAAACTGCTGAAAGGGGAAATGGGTGATCTCCTTAGCCGGGGGAAAATCGTCTCCGTAACCAGATTGGGCCACGGACGGATGTACCGCAAGGGTAGACATTAGTGAGACAAAAAAATAGCGCAATAGCCTTGGCGACATAGCCATAAAAGTTACATATTTTTTAACGGCTTCCAAAGTATATTTCTATGAACGACTTGATCCCTTCAACCGTTCATAGGCTGTTGCCGGTAACTTGTCCTGTTTTGGCGTACCTTCATGGGGTAATATTATCTAAATGCAGAAAGCCGAATTATACCGGAAAGCGCTGGATGGCGGTTTCCTGAGTGTAGAAGAAGGCGAATACCTCTTCACCCATGCAGCCCTGACGGAGTTAATGTGCGTTGCCGATACCATGCGCAAAGAGCGGGTTCCACACGGGAAGGTGACCTGGATCATCGACCGGAACATGAACACGACCAACGTCTGCATCGCCAACTGCAAGTTCTGTAACTTCTACCGGGTGCCCGGTCATCCGGACGCCTACATCACTGACATCGACACGTATAAGCGTAAAATCGAAGAAACCTTCCGGTATGGGGGCGAACAATTGCTCCTCCAGGGCGGACATCACCCCGAATTGGGCCTCGCTTATTATACCGGGTTGTTCCGGGAGCTGAAGCGCTTGTTCCCCCGTCTCAAACTGCATACCCTGGGACCTCCCGAGGTCGCCCATATCTGCAAGCTCGAAAAAATGAGTCCCCGCGATGTGCTAAAGGCCCTGATGGAAGCGGGTATGGACAGCATGCCGGGTCCCGGCGCCGAAATCCTGGTGGACAGGGTCCGGCGCCTGATATCAAAGGGCAAGTGCGGATCCCAGGAATGGTTGGACATCATGCACGAAGCCCACAAGCTCGGGCTGACCACGACCGCCACCATGATGTTCGGCCACGTGGAAACCGTCAGGGAGCGTTTTGAACACCTGGTGAAGATCAGGGAGGTACAGGCAAAAAAACCCCTGGGCGCGAAGGGCTTTATTGCTTTTATTCCCTGGACCTTTCAGGATGTGGATACTTTGCTCGCCCGGATCAGGGGGGTACACAACCTGACAACCGCGGAAGAATACATACGGATGATCGCTATGAGCCGGATCATGCTCCCCAATATCAACAATATACAAGCAAGCTGGCTAACCGTGGGCAAGGAGACCGCTCAACTGTGTTTGAACGCGGGCGCCAACGATTTTGGGAGCATCATGATCGAGGAGAATGTGGTCAGTGCGGCCGGGGCTCCCCATCGGTTTACCGCCCGCGGGATACAGGCGGCCATCCGCGAGGCCGGCTTCGAGCCTCTGCTCCGCACCCAACAATACGAAGCCCGGCCTATGCCTGAGGTCATGGAGGAACAAGTCATCAACTATTAAATGGCTTCTCCCTTCCTGACAGCCGAATGGAAGTTGCTGGCCATGGCCAACTATGCCGTAGAGCCGGTGTTGCTCCAGCCCTATCTTCCCCCGGGGACCGAGCTCGATTGCTGGGGGGGACGCGTCTATGTAAGCCTCGTCGGCTTCCTTTTCCAGAATACCCGGTTAAAGGGCTTTAGGATTCCGTTTCACACAAATTTTGAGGAGGTCAACCTGAGGAGCTATGTCCGGTACCGATCTCCGGAAGGCGACTGGAGAAGGGGCGTCTTCTTCCTCAGCGAGATCGTTCCGAAACCTGCCCTGGCTTTTATTGCCAACAGGTTCTACCAGGAACACTACCGGTGTATGCCGATGCGCCACGACGTGCACCGGACGGAAGAAGCCCTGACCGTGCAATATGAATGGAAAAATGGCGGATGGAATTCCCTTTGCGTCGTGGCCGATACCGAGCCGACCGATCAAGACCCTTCCTCTTTAGAAGCATTTATCACCGAACACTACTTTGGGTATACGCGCATCGATGCCCGGCGAACGGGCGAGTACCAGGTCGGGCATCCCGTCTGGACTACCTATCCGGTACAGGGGTTTGAGATAAAAGTAGACTTCCGCGGGTTGTATGGTCCTTCCTTTGCTTTCCTGGAAGGGCGCAAGCCCGATTCCGTGCTCCTGGCGGGGGGATCGGACATCAGCGTCGGACCTAAGCGGGTGATAAAAAATCCCTGAACCAGTACCCCGAATCCTTGATCGTCCTGAGTTGAGTCTGGTGGTCCACATGGACCAGGCCAAACCGGGCCTTGTATCCTTCGGTCCATTCCCAATTGTCGGTCAGGGTCCAGACAAAATAGCCGGTTACGTTTACGCCTTCTTCCCGGACCCTGAGCAGCGCGCCCAGGTATTCTTTGAAAAAGGCGATCCGCTCCGGGTCGGCCACCCGTCCCCCGGTGACCGTATCTTTAAAGGCCGCCCCATTCTCGGTGACGACGATCTCTTTGACGGCACCGTACTTCCAAAACCGTTTCAGGATGGCCGCCAGCCCGTCCCCGTTGATCTCCCAACCCATGGCCGTGCGGGGGACCTTCCGGTAACCGGGCTTTACCTCCGAAGCCTTTATCAGGGGAATAAGCCGGTTATAGCGCACTACCACCGGGAAATAGTTTTGGAGACCGATATAGTCGAAGTGGAAGGGCATGCGCTCGGTATATTTCCAGGACTTATTGTACAGCTCCAGGCGTTCGATGAGCTTGAAAGATTCCGATGGATAGCCCTTTCCCAGGGCAGGCTCTACAAAGAGGCGGTTGAGGAGCACATCCACCCGCGCCGCGGCGAGTACGTCTTCCGCCCTATCCGTATAGGGTCTTACCTCCGAGCAGGAAAAGGTCGTTCCTATGCGCGCGCCGGGAACCAGGTCCCTCAGGATACGCCCCCCGGCAGACTGTGCCAGTACGGCGTTGTGGACCGAGGCAAAGAAATTGTCCAGACCCGTAAGTCCCGGCGCGTGTCTGCCGAACATATGCCCGAGGGCGGTAAAAGCGGCGGGTTCATTCAGGACGATCCAGTTCTTGACCTTCGCCCCATATTCTTCCGCGCATAAGGTCACAAACCGCGGGAACCAGCGCATCATCTTATAACTCGTCCAGCCCCCTTCCTTCTGGAGGGCATAGGGCAGGTCCCAGTGGTATAGCGTGACATAAGGCTCCAGACCCAGCCTCAGACATTCATCGATAACGTCGTGGTAATACCGGAGGCCTTCCTTGTTGACCTTTCCGCTTCCATCGGGGAGCACCCTGGACCAGGAAATGGAAAACCGAAAGCTATTGAAGCCAAGGGCCTTTGTCAGGAGCAGGTCGTCCTTATAGCGGTGATAAAAATCGCAGGCGACATAGGGCTTGTGCCCTCCGCGGACCACCCCCTTCTTTCGGGCATACACATCCCAGATAGAAAGCCCCCGGCCCCCTTCGTTATAGCCCCCTTCGTTCTGGGCGGCAGCGATCGCTACCCCCCAGGCAAAGTCATTCCCAAATGCTTTCGCCGTCAGCGGCCTTAGCGAATCCTTCCCCATGCGCTGTTTTTGCTCCCGGCAAAACTGCGCTAATGCAAACGCCCCTGAGGGGGGCGTGCATTAAGAATTCATTATTTTTTGAGAAGGACCTACATCTTCGCGATCATACACAGGTTTTTCATGGTAGGGCTCTTGCTTCCGCCCTTGGGTTCCACCGTGACCGCAAAGGCCTGCGCCCCTTCGACGTCCTTTTGGAAGCCGACGCTCACGTTGTTGTCTTTCGCATCAAACACCCCGGCGTCAACCGGCTTCCCGTCGAAAAGCGCCCAAAGCTGGTACTGCTGATCGGGGCTAAGGTCCGGAAGATGCGCATCAGCCAGCATCACCTTTTTGGTATTCGGGTTCCAATACACCAGCATATAGTTATCCTGGTTGGTAATGGTATTTCCCGGTACGGCGCCAAGTTGTACCCGCTTGGTGAGCACATTGCGCATCAGCGTAAACTGGGCCTGCATTTTGTCGTAGTGATCCTGGAAACCGGCCTTTTCCGCCAGCGCCTGCTGTTCACTGGCCTTGAGGGCGGCTATTTCTTGGGTCAGGTTGGTATTCTTCATCCCAAACCAGACCGACAGCCCGGCCGTCACGATCAACCCCGCCAGGATGGCGGCCACCGCCAGGCGGCTGATAGAAAAGACTGTCCCCTTCCTCTTCTCGGACTGGCCGTGTATCTTATGTAGGATCAGGTCGATCTGCCTGTCTTTTTCCCGCTCTGCCATGCTGAACTCCAGCGGACTCAGGAAGTCCACCATAGCCCGCTCGATCTTTTCTATCTCGAGGGCTATCTCAGGATATTCCTGGGCGGATGCAGCCACGTCACCCATCTCTCTTTCCGAGAGTGTGCCGGCTACATAGAGCTCCAGTTTTCCTGACGATATGAGTTCTTGTACGTTCATTTCTGTTTTCATAACTGCTGGTAACGTTTCCTCAACTCAATGATCGCATTCCTCAGTCGAGTCTTCACCGTGCCCACCGGGATATTGAGGATTTCCGCGGCTTCGGCATGCGAATACCCGAGCATGTAGACCACGTCCACCACCTCTCGGTGATTGGGTTCCAAAACCTCCAGCATCTTGCGGACGCCAATAAGTTCCGGGGCGGGTTGCACGCTTCTGTTGTTTCCCGATTCAGGGGATGCGTCAAGAGATTGGTTTCTGCTTTGATTCTTGAAATCTTTCGATCTCGTTTTATCAATAGCAACATTACGGCAGATGTTCATCATCCAGGTAAACAAGGTGCCTTTGGTGGCGTCGTAGCTATCTATGTTATGCCAGATCTTCACCATGGCGTCCTGCAAAATGTCTTTTGCAAGTTCGGTGTCGTCCCGTATGATTTGCTTGATGATGGATATGAATGCATTCGAATAGTTCCGATACAGCGTCGCAAAAGCTTGTTCGTCCCTTGCCTTAAGGCGGGTCATCAACTCTTGCTGAAATGTTAGCGCTGTTTCCAAGCAATTATTTAGCGGCGGAGATTAGATTGCGTTTCTAGTGGTTTAACGATCTAATGTACGAAAATAGAAATCCCCCGGATTCCGTCAAACTAAATTTATCCGTTTCCGCTATTTTTATGCTGATGTATATAATATATAGGCTTTTGCTGCTTTCCCTCCTGTGGGTTGCTTTTTTATGGCCCGCCTCGGGCCAGCGGAACCCTTCACAGCCGTTTCCTTACGCGCTTGGTTGGAAAAAGGACGGTCCCCTGGCAGGAGGCGCCCTGGTCATGGCGGCACTGGGTTACGGCCTGCCCCGGTCCAAACCGGTGTATACCCCACAGGACTTCTCACGGCTGAATCCCTCGTCTGTCAATGGTCTGGACCGGGGTGCCACCCGGTACTACAGCCCCGCGGACGATCGCCTCCGGACTTATATCCTTGCGGGGACCGGGGTGACCGGCGCGGCGTTGCTGCCCGCGATTATATATAAAACCGGCGACAACCTTTTTTGGAGCCATTGTATCATTGTGGGGACCATGTATGCCGAAGGCCTTGTGCTAAACCTGGGCGCGGGCGAATGGTGCAAGAAATTCGTGGACCGGGACCGGCCCTATGCCTATAATATGACGCTGACATATGCTCAAAAGAGCAGCCAGGACTATGGTTCATCCTTTTATTCGATGACGACGGCCCTTCAGTGGTATACCGCCGGTTTTATAGCGACGGTGGTGAACGATCTATGCCCCGGATCCTCCTGGAAATATTTGGTTTGGGGGGGCGCCGCCGCCTTTTCGCTGGCTGAAGGGTATCTGAGTGTTCGTTCTGGGCAACATTTCCCGACCGATGTGGTCGTGGGCGCCCTGGTTGGGGGCTTTACAGGGGTGCTGATGCCGGCCTTGCACCGGAAAAAGGGGGCGAAAGATCGTAGTTTTTCGGTCTTTCCGGGCCTTGGCTTTGCGGGAACCCCTCAATTGTGCTTGGTTACCCACTTTTAAACAAAAAATGTTTATAAAAATATTTTTGGATACAAATTTTTTTATATATTCACAGCATAATCCGATTGTTACCCTTTCCAAAATCCAATGAAATGAAAACTAATGTTCAGATCGCATCCAAAGCGACATCCAAAGTCCTCAAGACAGCCTGGAAAAAATTCCTCGAACAATTTGAATCGCCTTCTGACCGGAACTACCGGAGGCTGAAAGAATTTCTCGGCTGAAATTCATTTTCTTCCCAAAAGCGTTTTTTCAGCGGCACTCACCTGAGTGAAAGGAAAACTGTGCAATACCTGTTCCATCATCGAGCGAATGGCGTCATTGCACAGGTTTCCTATGCTTCCTTCATGCGTATGCACCAGCTCCCCCTCATAGGCAAAGCGCCCGGATTCTATATCCAGGCCGACCTGTTTGTACGCGTCCCTGAACGGCACCCCCGATAGGACCAGGCGGTTCACCACTTCCACACTAAACAAATACTTATATTTTTCCTCCCCCAGGATATCTTTCCGGACCGTTACGTTCCGGATCATCAGCTCCGCCATTTGGAAACATTCGTTCAGCGTTTTGAACGCCGGGAACAAGTGTTCTTTTAAAAGCTGCAAGTCCCGGTGATACCCGGACGGCAGGTTGGTCGTCATCATCATCACCTCGCCGGGAAGCGCTTTTATACGGTTGCAATGCGCGCGGATCAGCTCGAAAACGTCCGGGTTCTTTTTATGCGGCATGATGCTGGAACCCGTCGTTAGTTCAGGAGGAAAAGAAATGAAGTCAAAATTTTGGTTGAGGTACAGACAGGCATCCATAGCCAGCCTGCCCAGCGTTTCCGCCACCCCGGCCAGGGCCATCGCCACTACGCGTTCTGTTTTGCCCCTCCCCATCTGTGCGTAGACCACGTTATAATTCAGGTCATCGAACCCGAGGAGGCGGGTCGTGAGGGCCCGGTCTATCGGAAACGACGATCCATACCCCGCGGCCGATCCGAGCGGGTTCTTGTTAACCAACGCATAAGCGGCCCTGAGTTGCAGACAATCGTCCGCGAGGCTTTCCGCATACGCCCCGAACCAAAGCCCGAAGGAAGAGGGCATAGCCAGTTGCAGGTGGGTATAGCCCGGGAACAGGTGCCCCTTGTATGCCTCGCTCTTTTCCTGGAGGAGGTCGAAAAAAGACCGTACCGTACCGACGGTCTTTTCCAGCTCCGCCCTCAGGTATAGTTTCAGGTCTACCAACACCTGATCGTTGCGGCTGCGGGCGCTATGGATCTTTTTACCCGTATCCCCCAGCAGGCGCGTCAGCATGAGCTCGACCTGGGAGTGTATGTCCTCGACACCCTCTTCCAGCGTAAAGTTCCCCTCCGCGACCAGCGCGTAAATCTCCCGGAGCTTTTGCACCAGCAAAACCACCTCGCCGGCCTCCAGGAGCCCCACCTCGCCCAGCATGGTCACGTGTGCGATCGATCCCAGGACGTCATAGGGCGCCAGCAACAGGTCCAGTTCCCGGTCCTTGCCTACGGTGAATGTCTCCACTTCCCGGAGGGAGCCCGTATTTTTTTGCCAGATCTTTTCCATAATCGTTATTTAATCACCGCTTCCAGTAGATGTATATACCCGTCCAACCCTTCCCTGATCTCCTCTAATCCTATGAATTCATCCGCCGTGTGGCTGCGGGCGCTATCCCCGGGTCCGCACTTCAGCGCGGGAAAGGGCATCAGCGCCTTGTCCGAGCTGGTGGGAGACCCATAGGGCGCCCGTCCCAGTGCCAGACCAGCCAACACGAGGGGATGCCGGTCGTCGATGCGGGTAGCCCTCATCCGCATGGACCGGGGGCGGACCTCCGAGGATACATGGGCCCGGATGATGTCCAGGACCTCCTCGTGGGTATAGGCGTCGGTCACCCGCACATCCACCGTGAACCTGCAGACGGCGGGAACGACGTTGTGCGCCTTGTTCTCGGTTTCGATCACCGTGACGCTCATTTTTACCGGCCCGAGCCAAGCTGATTCCCGCTCAAACCGGAAGCTCCTGAACCAGGCGATGTCGTCCAAGGCCTTATACAGGGCGTTTTCTCCCTCCTCGCGGGCCGCGTGCCCCGCCCTTCCGTGGGCTACTCCGTCAAGGACCATCAGCCCTTTTTCCGCCACGGCCAGGTTCATCCGGGTGGGCTCCCCCACGATGGCGGCCGCGATTGGAGGGAGTAGGGGTAAGAGTGCCTCCACACCGTTCCTGCCCGATATTTCTTCTTCGGCGGTGGCCGCCACGACCAGGTTATATTTTAATTCCCGTCCTTCGTAAAAGTGCAGGAATGCCCCCAGCAGCGCGACCAGGCAGCCTCCCGCGTCGTTGCTGCCCAACCCGTAGAGGCGTTCGGAATCGATCCCCGGCTCGAAGGGGTCGCGGGTATATTGGGGATTGGGCCTTACCGTATCGTGGTGGGAGTTGAGCAACAACGTGGGCTTGGCAGGATCGAAGTGCCGGTTGCCGGCCCAGACATTGTTCAGGTACCGATGGACCGATACTCCACGCGTTTGCAAAAAGTTTTCCAACAGTCCCGCCGTCAGGTCTTCCTCTTTGCTAAAGGAAGGTATCCTGATGAGCGATTGTAGCAGCGCTACACAATCTTCGTATATATGCTGAGGCATACGAGGTCGTTTAAGAACGGTCTAAGGTACGATCAATGTCCCGGATACCCTATCGGTCACGTTGACGCGCAGGTCCCTTGCATCCCCGATCAACACCTCTTTGACGCCCGCGTCGATGGCGGCAAAGGCGTTGTCGATTTTTGGAATGATTCCGTCGGCCAGCTTGCCGTCGGCCAGAAGGCGGGCATACCCGACGCGGTCGATCAGGGAAATGACCGAATCCTCCCGATCCAGGTCTTCCAGCACCCCCCGCTTTTCGAAACAATAGATCAGCCTTACGGCGTGGGAGGCCGCCAGGGCTACCGCCACTGCAGAGGCGATGGTGTCTGCATTGGTGTTCAGGATATGGCCCGCTCCGTCGTGCGTAAGGGGCGCCAGGACCGGGACCAGGCCGGCATCCAACAGGGCCCGGAGGACGGGTGTATGGACCCTGGATGGGTGGACGTCGCCAACCCAGCCGTAGTCTATCGCCCCCACGGGGCGTTTGTCCGCCGGGATACAATTTCCGTCGGCGCCGGTTAGACCAATGGCGTTACAGCCCTTGGCCTGGAGCGCAGCGACGATCTTTTTGTTCACCAGCCCGCCATAGACCATGGTTACCAAGTCAATGGCGGCATCGTCCGTAATCCGCCGCCCCTGGACATATTTGGACTCGATCCCCAGTTGGTCGCCCAGCCTCGTGGCGATCTTACCGCCCCCATGGACAAGAATCCTGGGCGCCTCGATGGCGGCGAAGTCTTTTAAAAAGGCGTCCAAGGCCCCGGGGTGGTCGATGACGTTTCCCCCGATCTTTATGACGAATAATTTATCCATGGGCTCCCTTGTTATGGGGCGACGCCCCTTTAAGGATGTCGGCCAGCACCGCCTGCGCGGCCCAAACCCGATTCCCCGCCTCCCGGGTCACCAGGCTGGAGGGACCATCCAGTATCTCGTCGCTCAACTCCACATTCCGGCGTACCGGCAGACAGTGCATAACCCTGGCCTGATTGGTCCGCAGGAGCTTTTCTTCGGTAAGCATCCAGGCGGGGTCGTTGCTGTATATCTTACCGTAGTCGTTGAACGTGCTCCAGTTTTTGACATATACAAAATCCGCCCCCGCCAATGCGGCCTCCTGGTCAGGGGTGATGGTCGCTCCCCGGGTGAACTCTTCTGACAGGTCATAGTCCTCCGGATGGGTGATGACAAAATCGGCTTCCCCCCAGGCGTTGACCCATTGGGAGAAGGAATTGGCCACGCACTGGGGCAGGGGCTTTACGTGGGGGGCCCAGGTCAGGACGATTCGGGGCCTTCGCTTTTCTTTGAATGCTTCCTGGATGGTAATCAGGTCTGTCAGGCTTTGGAGGGGGTGGAGCGTAGCACTTTCCAGGCTGACCACCGGTACCCCCGCATGTTTGACAAACTGCTTGATAAAAAGCTCGCTGTAGTCATCCTCCCGGTTTTTCAGGCTGGGAAAGGTCCGTATGCACAGGATGTCGAAGTATTGACCCAGGACGGGCGCCGCGTCTTTGACGTGCTCCACCGTCGAGCCGCTCATAATGGCGCCCTCTTCGAACTCCAGGGCCCAGCCCTCTTTGTCCACGTTAAACACGATGGCCTCCATACCCAGGTTTCGGGCAGCCACCTGGGTGCTCAACCGCGTCCTCAGCGAGGGGTTCAGGAAGAGCAGCCCGATCCGTTTACCGGCCCCCAGGGTCTGGTCCTTGAGGGGGCTGGCCTTATAGGCGAGGGCGCTGGTCATGAGCCGGTTGATATCGGGCACATCGTGGACGGACAGGAAGTGTTGCATATGGTAAATGGGGTCTATGGGTGAGCGTTGAATTCGGTGTGCAGGATCTCCAGGAAGCGGTCTGCGTCCGCCTTCTCCAGGTTTAGCGCCGGCAACAGGCGGATCACGTTGGGTTTTGATTCCCCGGTGAACACGCGGTGCTTGACCAGGAGGTTTTTCCGGAGCCCCTTCCATTCTTCTCCGAGGTCAAGGCCGATCATCAGTCCTTCCCCCCGGACCTCGCGGATCTGTTTGAACTTCCGGAGTTCCGTCATCCAGTAGGCCCCGAGGCTCGCCGCGTGTGTCATCAGGTCGTCCCGGGAAATGATCTCCAGGACCGCCAGGGCGGCCGCGCAAGCCAGGTGGTTCCCGCCAAAAGTGGTGCCCAGCATGCCATGTTTCGGATGGAGCTTCGGGGCGATCGATATACCTGCCACCGGGAAGCCATTGCCCATGCCTTTG
>Ga0206896_1028_pt1 | contig 34535 bp, 30 predicted proteins | sample Alteio_BWOrgHeat_52_FD_152969 | JGI IMG/M metagenome (GOLD analysis project Ga0206896, IMG submission 152969) | Enriched cells from forest soil in Barre Woods Harvard Forest LTER site, Petersham, Massachusetts, United States -... | ecosystem: Environmental > Terrestrial > Soil > Temperate forest >... | reverse complement strand
GGCTGAGGCACAGGCGTTTTCTCCACAGCCCAGCCGCGCCCACTCAAAAACGTCTCCAGAAAATCCCCGATTTCACCCTCGTGGTAGGTAGTCGATTCAATCTCCACCAGCTCACGCGTCAGTTGGACAGGGTCAAGCACATCAGCCTGAGAGTTCGGGGCAATCGACACAGCTGGGTCCTCAATCATCGTGAAGCCAGAATACCCCACGCCCTTACTGTGATCTCAACGCGCGTGTCGCTGACCGAACTGAAACTCATCGCCTCTGACTTTCCCGCAAGCGAATGCAGATTCAGCCACGTCACGTTCACAAGTACATTCGAGAAGCCCAATAAACCCGACCAGATTTCGCAAGGATATTGCGTGAAAGAAGGAACATCGAGAGTCGCAACGTCACGTGTGATCGTTGCGGGCGAGGAGCGTGACTCGGCCGGTGCTTTTGTGGCGAATGAGCATTCGAAGGGCAGCCGGTTTTTGATCAACGGCGAGCCGACGGATAATCGGCTGGCGATAGCTTCGAAGGGCGCGCTGCGTGCGGTGTTCACGGCTACGGGCAAGATGGCGCACTCGGCTTATCCGGAGTTGGGCGACAGTGCGGTGCACAAACTTGTGGAGGCGATGTCGCGCGTTATGGCTCTGGAGTTGCCGTTTGAGGAAGACATTGGCCCGAGCACGTTGAATGTCGGATTGATTCAGGGTGGGCGCGCGCCGAATGTGATTGCGGATCATGCGGAGGCGCAGGCGCTGATTCGACTGGTGGGGGATTCGGCGAGCACGCGGGCTGCGATTGAGGAGTGCGTGAAGGGACTTGCTGAGGTGAACTTTACGCTGGAGATTCCGTTTGTGCGCCTGCGCGCGGTCGAAGGGCTCCCGACGATGGTGGCCAAGTTCACGACGGATATTCCGCAGCTGAGTAACTGGGGCGAACCGCTGCTGCTGGGGCCGGGGTCAATTCATGTGGCGCATACGCCCTATGAGAAGCTGGCCAAACGCGAGTTGCTTGAGGCGGTGGATCTCTATGTGAAGGTTGCTAAGGGACTGCTGGGGTAGGGCGCTTTGCGAAGAGTGGTTAGAGAAACAGATCTTTCGCTGCGCTCAGGATGACAAAGTTGATGGCCTGGCTTTCGATGGGTGTGAGAAGCAGATTCCCTTCGGGAATGACAACAAGAAAAGCAAGGGCAAAGACAAATACAGGTCCTTCGACTTCGCTGCGCTTCGCTCAGGATGACAGTTTTTGTTTGGATGACAGGTAGAAAAGCAACGGTAACTGCAAAAACAAAGAGCAACAACAAGGACGAGAAGCAGATTCCCTTCGGGAATGACAAACAGAAAAGCAAGGGCGACAGATCCTTCGCTGCGCTCAGGATGACAAATCCATTATTTTTTGTGTGCCTGATGGACGGAACGTTGACGGGGTTCGGGTCGTAGTGTTTTCCATGTCAAAGAAAATTTCTGTCGGTCGGGTTCTGATGCTGCTGGTTGTGGCAGTGCTTGGAATCTACGTGCTGCTGTCATTGATCGGCGGCGTGGGGCTGATGGAAGCTGCGATGCGGATGCCGCGGAGGCCGCTGACGCAGCGCAATGTGATGGGGACTATTGTTGCGCCGTGGGCGACGAGCGGCGTTGAGGATGTCATGATTACAGCTTCGGATGGCGCTGTTCTTCGAGGCTGGTTTGTGCAGCCGCGTCAGGCGAATGGGAATGTGGTGCTGTTGTTGCATGGTGTTGCTGACAACCGGCAGGGGGTGCTGGGGTATGCACCGATGTTTCTTGAGGCGGGCTATGCAGTGCTGCTGCCTGATTCACGCGCGCATGGTGAGAGTGGAGGGGATCACGCCACTTATGGGCTGCTTGAGAGTGATGATGTGAGGCGTTGGTGGCAGTGGGCGAGTGAGCGCGAGATGAACCTCGACGGCAAGAGTTCGAGAGGATGCACCTATCTGCTTGGCGAGTCGATGGGAGCGGCGATTGCGCTGGAAGCGGCAACTGCGCCTGATGTTTGCGCAGTGGTGGCGGAGGCTCCGTTTGAGACTTTTCGTGAGATTGGATATGAGCGGGTTGCGCAAGGTTTGCGAACGAGTGTGGGCGTAAGCCATGCGACCGCGTGGCCTCTCATCAACGCAGCCTTTGTATATGCGCGATTGCGGTATGGTCTGCGCTTCGATGATGCCAGTCCGGAGCGCAGGCTTGCGGATTCGCATGTGCCTGCGCTCTTGATTTCAGGCTTGGCAGACAACAATATTCCGACGCGGCATTCCGAGCGGATCATGCAGTTTGCGGGGGCGAACTCTGAGTTGTGGCGCGTTCCCGGAGCTGGGCACACTGCGGCGGTTAGTGTCGATAAGGCGGAGTTCGAGCACAGGGTACTTGGCTGGTTCGCGAGTCATTCTCGCTGAAGATATTGATTTCATTTCGAGAGTCAGATCGTCCATGTAGGAACCTGTGAAGCGGGCGGACATCAGGCAGGTGTCCACTTCTTTACACCCGTTTGAAACGAAGCCGGGTTAAACTAGTGAAACTAACGGGCTTCGGCATCAGCTCCACCCCCAGGAGGAATAATGCGGACAAAAGCTATGTTGGCGGTGATTGCCTCTGTGGCAATCGGATTTTGCGCAACAGAACTCTCTGCCCAGGTAGCGCCTGCAGCGCAACGGGGCGGTTTTCCGATTTCTATTGGCTTTGGCATGTCCGGGTACAACCTGGATTACGGTCCGGGGAGGTGGATGGAGGGACCGGTGATTCGCGCCGGCTTCGGTATCTTCCACGGACTGGGAGTAGATGTCAGCGCTCGCTCGATCTTCATGAATACTCCGCCGGAATTGACACGCATGCAGCAAAACACCTTTCTGGCTGGCGCGTTTTATGACGGCTGGCACAAGGGCAGGGTGAACCCGTTTGCGCGTTACGCGGGTGGCATTGGGACGATCGCGTTTCCTTCGCGCAATCCCCTGTATACCCGCGACTCATACACGGTGTATGCGACGGGCGGGGGAATCGAATATCAGCTGACGCGCAAGGCGGTATTGCGTGGCGAGTACGAATATCAGTGGTGGAAGCAGTATCACGGGCCGCGCGATCTGAATCCGCAAGGTGTTACTTTGGGCGTGAACTATTACCTGCACGGGCGGCATGTTCGCGAATATGACCAGAAGTGAGTTTCTTTAGGTCAAGGCTACAAAATACAGGCTCCAACGTCACCCGGCCAAGAGCCGGGAGAACCGGTGTGCCAGACATCTGGGGAATCCGCGTGGAGTTGTGACATGCCGCGGGGTTGTATCCTCTGAGCATGGCTGGCGACAAATCCGTTCATGAATCCCCTGTAAATCTGCTCGATCAATCTGCATCTTCTTACCTGCGTTCGGCTCGACACCAACCAGTGCTTTGGCATCCGTGGGGCGAGGAGGCTTTTGCGCGGGCACAGGCTGAGGACAAGCCGATTTTGCTGGATATTGGCGCGGTGTGGTGCCACTGGTGCCACGTTATGGACCGCGAGTCATATGAAAACGCGGATCTGGCTGCGATTCTCAATGAACATTTTGTGGCCATCAAGGTAGATCGCGATGAGCGACCTGACGTAGACGCACGCTACCAGGCAGCGGTCTCGGCGATCAGCGGACAGGGAGGGTGGCCGCTGACGGCATTCCTCAGTTCAGCGGGGCATCCGTTTTTTGGAGGCACGTATTTCCCCGCGGATGATCGCTACGGGAGACCGGGGTTCAAGCGGGTGCTGTTGACGATGGCTGAGGTTTGGCGGAACCGTCGCGAAGAGGCGCTGGAGTCAGCAGGCAGCGTGATGGCGGCGGTTGAGCAGAACGAGAATTTTTCGGGACGCGGCGGAGATCTGAGCCTGGCGTTGGTGGACAAGATCGCGGAGTCGATTCTCAAACAATTTGACCCGCGCAACGGAGGGTTTGGGTCGCAGCCGAAATTTCCGCATCCGGGGGCGATTGACTTGCTGCTGGAAGTTGCAACTCGCAGGGCCAGCGAAGAGATGCGCGATGCGGCTTTGCTGACGCTGACGAAGATGAGCAAGGGCGGGGTTTATGACCAGCTAGCGGGGGGATTTCATCGGTATTCGGTGGATGAGCGCTGGGTGGTACCACACTTCGAGAAGATGCTTTACGACAACACCGAGCTGCTGCGGAATTACGTTCATGCGTACCAGAGCTTTGTGCAGCCTGAGTTTGCGCATGTAGCCAAGGAGGTCATCGGCTGGCTGGACGGAACGATGACTGACCGGGAACGGGGCGGATTTTATGGTTCGCAGGACGCCGATATCGATCTGGACGATGACGGGGATTACTTTACGTGGACAAAGGCCGAGGCGCAGGCGGCGCTCAGCCCTGAAGAATGGGCAGTTGCGGGCCGGTACTGGGATATAGGCGATCTGGGGGACATGCATCACAATCCGCAGAAGAATGTGTTGCATGTGCGGTTTAATGTGGCGGATGTGGCGCGGGAGGCGGGGATTTCGCTGGAGGAGGGGGTGGCGCGGCTGACCTCAGCCAGGGCGAGATTGCTGGAGGCGCGGCGGGCAAGGCTCACTCCTTTCATCGACCGAACGCTCTACACGAGTTGGAATGCGATGGCGGTTACGGCATATCTGGAGGCTGCCAGGGTGCTGCGGGTGGATGGGGTGCGGGAGTTTGCACTGAAGACCCTGGACAGGTTGCTGGTGCAGGCATGGGATGGCGGCAGGGAACTGGCGCATGTGATTGCCTATCCTGAGGATATGAAGCCGGGTGCGAGGGTAGCTGGGACTCTCGATGATTATGCGTTTACGATTCACGCCTGCGTGGATGCCTGGCTGGGAACGGGCAAGATTGCTTACTATCGTTCGGCGATCAAGCTGGCGGATACGATGGTTGAGCGCTTTTTCGATCGCACGGCGGGAGCGTTTGTGGACACGGCGCTGGACGCAGATGAGGAGAGCCGGCTGGGCGCGCTGACGGCGCGACGCAAGCCGTTGCAGGATGCTCCCACGCCGGCTGGGAATCCGACCGCTGTATCGGCGTTGTTGCGACTCGAAGCTTTGTCGGGGAGGCGGGAATTCCGCGAGATTGCTGAGGACGCGCTGGCCTCGTTTGCCGGTATTGTGGAGCACTTTGGGTTGTATGCCGGGTCCTATGCGCTTGCTCTGGGCAGGTTGCTGCTGGACCCGGTGCAGGTGGTAATCGTGGGCAGGGGAGAGGATGCAAACCGGCTGGAGGCGCTAGCTACTGCACGGTTTGCCGTGAACAAGACGGTGATCCGATTGCAGGCGGGGCAGCTGAATGCGGAGACCCTGCCCGAAGCTCTGGCGGAGACTGTGACCCAGGTTCCGGTGCCGGACGGGGCGAGGGCATGGGCGCTGGTGTGCCGAGGCCGGACTTGTTTGCCTCCGATTACGGAGTCGCAAAGGTTACTTGAGGCCCTTGAGGTGAAGGATTAAAGAGAACCGTTTAATTCATTGAAAAATATTATGAAAGACTCCGGTAGCTGTTGCGCCGGAGTCTTTGCTTTTCGGGCTACTCTCCCACCAGGGGATTTTGGGTTACTGATGGGATCGTGGTTGGGTCGATGGCCGGCTTTTCTTTGCGCGGTCTGCTGCGTGGTTGATCGTCTGAGTCTTTGGAGGTGTCTTCGGGAAGCCGGTCATGGTTGAGGGATTCCCCTGGGAACTGACGGAAGATTCGGTTTGGATCGCCGGGAAGCATGTCGTTTTCTTCGAAGGCTAGGCGGACGCGACGGCGAAATTCGCGGATCGGGCCATATTGTTTCAGGGGCAGGGTTCGGAAGACGACCGGGATGACTAGCTGCGAGCCGCTGATGGCGTCCACTCCCAGGACTTCCGGATCTTTCAGAAAGAGTGGGGCAAAGCCGGGGTCGTTGCGGACGTTCATCGCGATCGAGGTAAGCAGCTTGATGACCTTATCGGGGGAGGCCGAGAAGTCGACGGCAACGCTGACAGTGGCTGCGGAGTAGTCACGGCTGAGGTTGGCGACGGTGGTGATCTGCGAATTGGGTACGATGTAGAGGCTTCCGTCCCCGTCGCGAATCTGGGTGTGGCGCAGGGTCATGGCCTCGACTACGCCGGTCATGCCGGTGAGGCGGACGGTTTCGCCGACGTTGAACTGGCCTTCAAGGATGATGAGCATGCCGTTCAGGATGTCTTTGACGATGGTCTGAGCGGCGAGGCCGATGGCTACTCCGGCGATTCCGGCGGATGCCAACAGCGGAGCAAGATTGATGCCGGTAATTTCCAGGATCTGAATTGCGGTGAGTGCCCAGAGAATTGCGTTAAGGGTGGTGCGAAGAATGCTGGCGAAGGTTTTGATCTGGGAATGACGGCCGGGCCGGCCGTCTCTGCGTTCGGCGACGGCGGCCATGTGGTTGGTTCCAATGGAAATCAGTCTGCTCAGAGTGACTGCGACGAGACAGATTACAAGCAGATGAGGGAGCTTGGCGTGCACGAACTCCTGAAGATCGTTAATCCACTCGTCGAGGACTTTGCCCAGGAAGCGGCCCTCCGCAAATATTCCAGTACGAATGAAAAGTGCAAAAAGAACCATGTCCACTCCTCCTTTTTCTCTCTATACTTAAGCGCATGAGGACCGTCCGCATGAAAACCGGGATCATTCGCTCTGCCAGGCTCAGGCAACGGGACCTAATGCTCAGACCGATAGTCAGATTGTCGCCCTGGGTATGGGGCCTCTTCTGTCTGGTTGTGGTCATGGCTATGCCTATGACTATTGTGAACTCTCAGGTACAGCAGAACGGCGGGATACCGAATCCAGCGCGCGATCCGTCGGGCTTACCGCCTATAAACCCTCTGGTCAATCGGCATCCCGACCAGAATCGAATTCTTGAGGATTCGATGCGGTCGGCGGATAACCAGAAGCGCCTGGCTGAATTGAATGTGCAGCGCCAGAAACAGATGAACGACGATACGGCGAAGCTGCTGCTGCTGGCCAGTGAACTGAAAACGGAAACCGCAAAGAGCGGGAACGACTCGCTGTCGATCGTAGAAGTGCGAAAGGCTGAACTGATCGAGAAGCTGGCGCATAATGTAAGGGAAAGAATGAAGGCGTCGGTAACGGTCGAGTAGGGTGATGGCTATGACGATAGTTCGTGAGGGTCCATTTTCGAGGGTCATGCATTATTTCGGGACGAGACGTCGAGCCGGTAAATGTAGAGGCCTGTGGTTCATTGGGCTGGCGGGTATGGCGGTCATCTCGGCTGGGGTGGCGATTGCTCAGGTGCAGGAACCGAAGGGACAGGATCAGGCTGTGACTACGGCCAGCAAGCCGGCGGATGCTGCTGGAAGTCCAAATCAACCGAAAGATGCGACCCTGCAGCGCCAGAAGCAACTGGAAGAGGACACGGCGAAATTGCTCGTGCTGGCCAATGAATTGAAAGCCGAGATGGACAAGAGCACCAAGGACACTCTTTCCTTAAGCGTGATCAAAAAAGCCGAAGAGATTGAGAAGCTGGCGCGCAAGGTTCGCGGCGAGATGAAGCCGAACGGCGGGAACTGAATATCTTAGGTTCCTGGAGAGGCTGCTGTCGGGAAAGGTCCTATGCAGGGTCGAAAGGATCGCGATCCGCAAATTCTAGCTTTCAGGACTGCGATGTTCCCGGCCTATTCCCGACTTCGCTCTGTTGCAGTTTTGGCAGGCTTAGCAATGCTGGTCGGGGTCGTTCAGCCCCGATTGCAATCGCAGATGAATTCAGAGCCGTTCGGCATGCCTGCAAAGCGGGCCCTGAGAGAAGCCAATAGGCGGATCAATCTGGATAGACAGAAACAAATGACCGAGAACAGCGCAAAGCTGCTTCAGCTTGCGACTGATCTCAGGGCGGAAGTCTCCACCAACAATCAGCGCGCGATCTCTGCCGACGCAATCCGTAAGGCAGAGCAGATTGCGAAGCTGGCTCACGATGTCCACGAAAAAATGAAGCTCAGGTTTTCGGAGTGAAGCCCACGAACAGCGCCATTTGTAGTGCGGTCCGTGGGCTTTTAATTCGAGGGCGTGATCGCTATACGAAGAGCGGCGCCAGCACCAGGGTTACCGTAGCCAGCAGCTTGATGAGCACATGCAGGCTGGGTCCGGCGGTGTCTTTGAAGGGATCGCCGACGGTGTCACCTACGACTGCAGCCTTGTGCGCTTCGGAGCCCTTGCCGCCGTAGTGGCCGGTTTCGATGAACTTCTTGGCGTTGTCCCAGGCGCCGCCGCCGTTGTTCATAAGCATGGCCAGCAGAATTCCGCTGATGGTGCCGACCATGAGGAAGGAGGCTACGGCTTCCGCTCCGGAGAGGTTGACGACATTGCCAAAGCTGGCGGGCAGGTCGGTGCTGCTGGCGAGGTGGAATTTGGTGCTGAGATGGCGGAATAGAACGCCGATGGATACGGGCATCAGGACTGCGAGTGCACCGGGCAGAACCATCTCCTTCAGTGCCGCGCCGGTGACGATGTTGACGCAGCGGGCGTAGTCGGGACGGCTGGTTCCCAGCATGATGCCGGGGTTCTCCTTGAACTGGGCACGGACGTCTTCGATCACTTTTTCAGCGGCGCGACCCACGGCGCTGATTGCCATGGACGAGAAGAGATAGGTGAGCATGGCACCCAGCAGTGCTCCGACGAAGACGGGAACGCTGGCCAGGTTGATGTTTGAGAAGCTCCAGCCGTCAGGCAGCACGAATCCGGCAGCCGCGACACGACGGCTGACGATGTCGTGGATGGCTTCGAGATAGGCGGAGAAAAGCAGGAAGGCGGCGAGGGCTGCGGAACCGATGGCATAACCCTTGGTGAGCGCCTTGGTGGTGTTGCCGGCTGCGTCCAGACGATCTGTGCGGTCGCGAACTTCGTGGGGCTGATTGCTCATTTCGACGATGCCGCCGGCGTTGTCTGTGATGGGCCCAAAGGTGTCCATGGCGAGAATGTAAGCGGCGCTGGAGAGCATGCCCATGGTGGCGATGGCCGTTCCATAGATGCCTTTGGCGTAGTCGGCGATGCCGGTGGCGTCTTCAAGGCCCTTCACGCCGAAGTAGTAGCTGAGCAGGAGCGCGCCGCTGATAACGATGGCGGGCATTGCGGGCGTCTGCATTCCTACGGCGAGGCCGGTAATGATGTTGGTGGCTGGACCGGTCTTGCATGCTTCGGCGATGGACTGTACTGGCCTGTAACGCGTCTCAGTGTAGTACTCGGTGATGGAGACGAAGAGGAAGGAGGTGATGATGCCGACTACTCCGGCTGCGAGGAGCCACCAGCGATCCTGAAGGAGGAAGTGTACGCCTGCGGCGAAGCCCACCAGGGCGAGGAAGCTGGTGATGTAGAAGCCACGATTGAGTGAGTGCATGGGATCGTCGGTCTCTTTGCTATGGACCGAAGAGACGCCGACGATTGAGGAGACGATGTTGATGGCGTGGACGATCAGGGGGAACAAAATCCCTTTGAGGCCGAAGACTGGATAGAGTGCCGCGCCGAGGATCATGGCTCCGACACTTTCGGCGGCGCTCGATTCAAAGAGGTCGGCTCCGCGACCGGCGCAGTCGCCTACGTTGTCGCCAACCAGATCGGCGATGACGGCCGGATTGCGGGGATCGTCCTCTGGAATGCCTGCTTCGACTTTGCCGACGAGGTCAGCGCCTACGTCGGCTGCCTTGGTGTAGATGCCGCCGCCGAGCTGCGCAAAGAGGGCTACCAGAGAGGCACCAAAGCCAAAGCCGACGAGTTGGAAGGGAACCTGTTTAGCGGCGTCGTTATCGCCAAGACCACCGAAGAGCAAAAAGAGCAGACCGATACCAAGCAATGCGAGTCCGACGACGATGAGGCCGGTGACGGCTCCCCCACGCAGGGCGAGCTTGAGTGCTCCTGCGAGGCTGGTGCGGGCGGCTGCCGCGGTGCGCAGATTAGCGCGGATGGAGACGAACATCCCGGTGTAGCCGGAGATTCCGGAACAGGCCGCGCCGACGAGAAAGCTGAAGACAACCTTAAAAGCCAGCGGCGCGGTTGGGCCGTACATCTTGTAGCCGGCAAAAAGAACGGCGGCGAGGACCACGGCCATGATTGCGATGGTCTTGTACTGGCGGGCCATGAAGGCTTCCGCGCCCTCCCGAATGGCAGAGGCAATCTGCTGCATATCGGGCGTTCCCTGGTCGGCGGATAGAACGGATCTCGCGAAGAGCAGTGCAGCAGCAAGAGCGAGAACACCCGCTCCAAGGGCAATCCATAAATAGATCGTGTCACTGCCTGAAGAACCGCTGGGGAGTGTTGCTGCCAGCGTGGCAAGCGTCAACTTCGATGCAAACATTCGGGGGTCTTCCTCCTGAGAACTTAAACCGGCTATGTCTTCATACTGTACTGAGAATTCGGGGCTTGGCATGTGGATTTCCACACCGCGTCGGCCCTGTTTTGAATCCTCAATGCATTCAGCACGGTACGACGAATAGGAACACGGCGACAATTCAATCGTCAATAAGCAGAGAGTCACAATCTGAGAAAACGGGGGCGTCCAGCGGTATCTTTTCGGGGGCAGGCGGGGTTGATACAATCGTCAAGGCCCAGCCGGAGAGCGGCAAGGAGATTTCAACGCGGGGTCCCGGGAGGTTGCGACGATGGCGAGAGTGGCTTCCAGTACGAAGAGCATGGCGAGGGCAGGCGAAGTCGCTACTCTCGCCCGAGAAAATTCCGCCTTCGGCGCGGTCTTCGGCTCTGGGACTGAGTCTGGCCGAGGTTCTCTTAGCAGCGGCCAACTCGTCGAGTTTTACCGGCTGATGTATACCTCGCGACGCGTTGATGATCGAGAGATCATGCTGAAGCGCCAGCAGAAGATTTTTTTCCAGGTGTCTGCTGCAGGGCACGAAGCGTTGCAGGTGGCCGCGGGCCTGGCGACACGTCCTGGGTACGACTGGTATCTCCCTTACTATCGGGACCGCGCTCTCTGCCTGGCACTCGGCGTTACGGCCGAGGAGATGCTGCTGCAGGCGGTCGGCGCTGAGGCCGATCCAGCGAGCGGCGGGCGGCAGATGCCGTGCCATTGGGGCAGCGCCAAACTGAACATCGTCAGCACTTCCTCCTCGACGGCGACGCAGGTATTGCATGCCGTGGGCGTGGCAGAAGCTGGTAAGTATTACTCGCGCTTTCCTGAAGCGGCAGCAAAGGCGCCGGACGACTACCGTGCTTTCCGTGATGTGCGTTTCCACGGCGATGAGGTAGTGGTGACCTGCATCGGCGAAGGATCCACTTCGCAGGGCGAGTTCTGGGAGGCGTTGAATACGGCTTCAAACCAGAAGCTGCCGGTGATTTTTTGCATAGAGGACAACGGCTATGCGATCTCGGTGCCGGTTGAAGTCAACACGCCTGGCGGCAATATTTCGCGGCTGGTGGCTAACTTCCCGAATTTCTTTTTCGCTGAAATTGATGGGACTGATCCAGAGGCGAGTTACTTTGCTTTTCAGGCAGCGGTCGAGCATTGCCGCGCGGGCAGGGGGCCGGCTTTTGTGCATGGCCACCTCGTGCGCATCTACTCGCATTCGCTGTCTGACGACGACAGGAGCTATCGGCTGCGCGAGGAGCGGGAGTCGGATGCGATGCGCGATCCTCTGCACAAGCTGCAAATGCGGCTGTTGCGCGAGGGCATTCTGAGTACCAGCGAACTGAATGCGTTGGAGCAGCAAATCGATGAGCAGATTGCGGCGGCGGCGGAGCGCGCGGTGAATGCGGCGATTCCGGCCATTGCAAGCATTCCGCGGCATGTCTATTCGGAGGATTACGATCCGACGCGCGAAGAACTGGGGACTGATCCTCAGTGGGTGGATGAAGGTACAGCGCCTGAGCAAGAGAGAACGATGGCCGACCTGATCAACCTCTGCATGCGGGACGAGATGCGACGTGATCCGCGCATTGTGATCTACGGCGAGGATGTGGCGGACGCGACGCGTGAGAATGCGCTGAAGGAAGCGAAGGGCAAGGGCGGCGTCTTTAAACTGACGGCGGGGTTGCAGACGGAGTTTGGCTCGGCGCGGGTCTTCAATTCGCCACTTGCTGAGGCCAACATTGTAGGCCGCGCGGTGGGGTATGCGGTGCGCGGGTTGAAGCCGGTGGTGGAGATTCAATTCTTCGACTACATCTGGCCTGCGGTACACCAGATTCGCAATGAACTGGCGTTGATGCGCTGGAGGTCAAATGGGACGTTCGAGTCGCCGGTGGTGATTCGTGTGCCGATTGGCGGTTACCTGACGGGTGGTTCGATTTATCACTCGCAGAGTGGCGAGTCGATCTTTACGCACATCCCAGGGCTTCGCGTGGTCATGCCTTCGAATGCGCTGGATGCAAATGGGCTGCTGCGAACGGCAATTCGCTGCGACGATCCGGTGATGTTTCTGGAGCACAAGCGGTTGTATAGAGAGCCTTATGGACGCGCGCCGTATCCCGGGCCGGATTACATGATTCCGTTTGGCAAGGCGGCGATCACGCGTGCGGGAAGCGATGTGACGATTGTGACCTATGGTGCGCTGGTTCCGCGGGCGCTACAGGCGGCGAAGAAGGCGGAGCGCGAGCATGGCATTCAGACGGAGGTCATCGATCTGCGATCGTTGAGCCCTTACGACTGGGAGGCGATCGCAAATTCGGTAAAGAAGACCAGCCGGGTGATCGTGGCCTATGAAGATATGAAGAGCTGGGGCTACGGAGCGGAGATCGCTGCGCGTATTGCCGACGAGCTTTTTGACGATCTTGATGCGCCAGTAAAGCGCGTGGCAGCGATGGACACGTTTGTGGCGTATCAGCCGGTGCTTGAAGACGCGATTCTGCCGCAACCGGAGGACCTTCTTCGGGCCATTGTGGAGTTGCGCGCCTTTTGACGACAGGACGTATGCGGATATTGCTGGTTGGCAATTACGAGCCTGACCAGCAGCAGAGCATGACGCGATATTCGCAATGGCTGCTGGGAGCGCTGAAGGCGAGGGGCTGCACTGTGCTGCTGATGAGGCCGGTGCCGTTGTTTTCACGGCTGGCATTCGGTCCACTGCGCACTGCTGCAGTGATCAAGTATCTAGGCTATCTCGATAAGTATCTGGTTTTCCCCAGACAGTTAAAGACTGCGGCGAAGCAGTTTGACCTGGTGCATATCTGCGACCACTCGAATTCGATGTATCTTCGGGCTGTATCGCGAGCCGGGGTGCCTGCTGTTATTACCTGCCATGATGTGCTGGCGATTCGTGCTGCGCGGGGTGAATTTGCTGCGGTCAGGACTGGATGGAGCGGGAAGCTGCTGCAGGCGTGGATTCTGCGGGGTCTGACACGGGCGCGGAACGTGATTTGCGTTTCGGAAAAGACGAGAGCGGACCTGACCCGGCGGACGGGGGAGACAGGGGCGCGGATCAAGGTGATTTTGAATCCTCTGAATTGGAAGTACAAGCCTCAGCCGGAGATACCGGAGGCGTTGCACGCGCGAATCGGGCTTGCAGCGGGAGAGCGGTACTTTCTGCATGTGGGCGGGAATCAGTGGTACAAGAACAGGTCTGCTGTTGTTGGCATTTTTCGTGAATTGTCGATCATGCCGGAGTATGCGATGGCGAAGCTGGTGATGGTGGGGAAGCCGCTGCCGGGCGAGTTGAAAGCGCGGATTGAGGGGAGCGAACTGGCGGACCAGGTGATTTCTGTGGTGGGCTCCAGCAATGAGGAGTTAGAGGGGCTGTACAGCCACGCCCTGGCGCTGATTTTCCCTTCGCTTGAGGAGGGGTTTGGCTGGCCTATCGCAGAGGCGCAGGCTTGTGGTTGTCCGGTGGCGACGACTGGTCAGGCACCGATGACGGAAGTGGCGGGTGAGGCTGCGATCTTCTTTGACCCGGAGGACGCGGCGGGAGCTGCGAAGGCCATTCGCGACGGACTTGTGGATCGAGAGGCTCTGAGAGAGGCGGGGTTGCGCGATGTGGGGCGGTTTGATGAAGGGAAGATTGTTGAGGAGTATCGCGGGTTTTATGCTGCGGTGCTTGCCGAACGCTGAGTTGAAGTCCGGAGGCGTCCTTCGCTATCCGATGTTTCGAGAGAATTATTGCCTGGTGACGTTGATGGGCAGTTCGTCCAGCCAGCGCTTCAGGGTTTCGTCGAAGTGCGGGTCCGCGATGACAGGCGGCTTGAGCCACGCTGATGTCTTTTGCGATGGCACAGCTTGTAGTGCCTGAGGGGCGTCGACGGCGGAGTGCGACTGGGCCTGGGGCAACAGCCAGAGAGACGGGATGTGCAGAGAAGCCGTTGCGTTGTTCAGGTCGTAGCGATCCTTCACCATCAGGCGTGCTGGGACGAGGCGGCTGCGCGGGTCGTTGAAAATGACCGCTGTTGCGTCTTGGAGCGGCTGGTCGAGGATGACTCCTGCTACTTCGTTGTGGTCGGCAGCGAGTTCCGCGGCTAGATTTGCGCCGAGGCCTGAGCCGACGATAATCACAGATTGCGGAGGCATGTGGCGCATGAGCGTGAGCCATGTCAGGGCCCATTCTGCGTCCTGGCGCAACTGTTTCTCGCTCGGTCTGATAGGTATTCCTTCGATGTGACTTTGGCCGTAGCCTCGATAGTCGAAGGCGAATACGGAGAGATTGTTGCGATGCAGGGCGGCCAGCGTGTCGATTGAGTCGCTCAGGTTGCCGTCTGCGCCGTGAAGGTAGAGCGCGGTGTAGCGGGAATCGGTATTCGGAATCCACCAGCCGGTGAGTTGAGTTACGCCTGTTTCGGTGGCGGCGAATCGGATTTGTTCGAATGGAAGGCCAACACTTGCCGGGGTTCGGGTGATCGTGGCTTTGGGGTGGTAGAGAAGCTGCCAGCTGCCTTGCCAGTAGAGCAGGCAGAGCGCGAGCCATGCGCAGGCTATCGCACCCAATAGAACAAAGCCGATGGCGCTCAGCAGCCAGCGCAGTGAGACATTTTGGAATGTTGTGTTGGGCTGGCGGACGCCCTGCATCGCCTGCTTAAAGGCCGAGGATGTCGGGGAGGCCGGTTTGGTTTGAGACCGCCGGGAGCGTGATGGTTTGGAAGAGGTCATGCGTGTCTGGTGATTTCATGGTATCGCGATGAAGTATGGCTGGTGTCGTGCGGGTTCCGTTGCCGATATTATGGTGGAATCGTCTTTAGGAAATTGAGGAGTCTTTCGGATGCCTGATCTGGTTCGAATCTGTTTGGAGAGCGAGTTGCCTCGCGAAGGGGAAGTTTGCGAGATGGCAGGTGGGCGGTTGTGCGTGGCGCGTGTGGGCGGCGAGATTGCGGTGCTGGACAATGTCTGTCCTCATGATGAAGGGCCGCTGGGACAGGGGATGATTGAGGATGGCCGCGTGGTTTGTCCGTATCATGGATGGGCTTTTGACGTGAAGACGGGCGCGGCGCTGCATGATCCGGAGGCGAAGGCGCATATTTACGAGTCGGTAGTGAAGGATGGAGAGCTTTGGGTTAGGCCGCCTGATCGTTCGAGTTAGTTGCAGACGCTTCACGGTGTGGGACAGGAGTCGAGTGGGCCAAGCTCCGCTCCCATCGCTTTCATCTTTGTGCGCAGGCGGGTCTCTACTTGTGCGAAGGGGCCGTTAGGCAGGGCTGCGCTGTTCAGGACCTTTTCTGTGCCGCAGACCTGTAGTGGTTCTGTCGGGAGATGCAGCGATTTGAGCATTGCCGGGTCGCCGTAGACGGGGACGCCGTTGATGACGACCAGGTCGATACTTGTGATGGACTTGACCAGAATTGCGTCATAGAAATCGCTGGCAGGTCCGTCGGGGGTATCGTGGACCAGGAACAAGTCGGCATACATGCCGGGAGCCAGTGCACCGATTTTGTCGTCAATGTGAGCTACGCGGGCGGGAATGCCGGATGCCATTTCAACCAACTGGTGGCTGGTGAAAAGGCCGCCGAGCTTTTGTCCACTGACATCCCATGCATATTGAATTTCCTCCCACATGTTGTCGGAGCCGGTGGGCGACCAGTCGGGCGCGAGAGAGATGGTGACTCCTTCGCGGAAGGCGGCGGCGACGTTGGCGGTGGCTCCGTAAAGCTCGAAGTTGCTGCGCGGGGACCAGACGATGGAGGCGCCGGCGCGATGGACGCGAGCCAGCTGCGAGGGCGAAAGGCCCACCGAGTGGATGAGCGCGGTGTGTGGGCCGAGCAGGCCGTGGGCTTCAAGGATGTCGAGTTCCTGGGCGGATTCGGCGTCGGTGGGCAGGCCTTCGGCGATGTGGATGGCGAGCAGGTCGAGGGTGCCATCGGCTATCTCCTTGGCGCGCCGGGCGGCCGTGGCTGAATCCATGTCGCGTGGCAGGATGCCGATGGAGTTGGCGATGCGTTCGTGGTCGACCTCGGAGCCGTAGAAACCGGTGTAGTGGTCGAGATTGCGCACCAGGCCGCGCATGCAATCGGGTGAGGGCTTATTGTCTTCACCGGGCATATGGTTGGAGCCGAGGCCGATGATGGAGGTTGTGCCTCCGATGAGCGCTTTGACTTCGGCGTATTCATCGATATCGCAGAAGTTGGCCGGATCTGCGATGAGGGCGTAGCCCTTGCTTTCGAGTTGCTGCTGGTAGGCGCTCCAGTCGCGCCAGGCGTAGCGATTGGGAAATTTGTGTGGCGGCGTCCAGCGCGGAAAGATATTGAAGGTCGGATGATTGTGCAGGTCGATGAAGCCGGCGAAGACGAGGTCGTTGGTTTCGAGGACTTGAGCGCCGTCCAGGTTGGGTTTTTCGCGTTCGAGATGCAGTATGTGCCCGTTGAATATATCGAGCCAGCCGTGCGGGATTACTCCATCGGGAGTGACCAGATTGCCGCTTAGCAGCAGATGGCGTGGTTCGGGGCTTTGTGTTTGCCCGGCTTGCACCAGCAGGGCTGCGGAGAGCAACGAGATAAAAAGACGAGGCCTCAAAAGACGCGGCATGGTTCTGTCATCATGCCATACTGTGCAGCGCTGCAAGCCAGGATTCGTAACGCTTGGAATTGGTTTCAGACGATGCGACGGATGCCGGGTATTCGAACGATTGGGTCTGAGACTAGCCAGCAGGTGACGATGGTTAGCGTGCCTGTCACGGCGAACTTGACGAGTGCGGGTGCGACCCAGCCGTGCAGCAGAAGGGCAATGCCGACCAGGAAGAATGGATGAATGATGTAGACCGCGTAGGCACGGCGGTTCAGCCAATCCCAGAAGGCTGAGGGCTGGTTCATTCGTTCGCGGAAGAAGAGAAGCCAGAGGCAGATCATGCCCCATGCGACGAAGGGTTCCCAGAGCGCGTAGAGAATCGCGGTCCATGAGAAGCCGTCGGAGAAGTTGGACTTGCCCTGTCCGGCGGTGGCGCGAGCGATGATTATGCCGAAGGACAGGCATGGCCAGGCGATGACGAGACTGACGATCCACGGGCGCGCTTGCTTCCAGGTGAGGCGGCGAAGCCAATCGTGACGCCAGGCGGCAATGCCTACAGCGAAGAGGAAGATGTAGCCGGGGAAGTAGGCGAACTGGAGGCCAAAGACGTTTTCGCCGACAGGAACCCAGTGCCGCACGGCCACGGACGCCGCGGCTACTCCGAACGCAGCCAGCAGCCATTTGAGGTATGACGGAAGCTGTGTTGGTGTTCGTTGCGATGTGGTGAGAGGATTGCCGAAGGCTGCTCGCCAGGCGCAGTAGGCGATGCTGAAAATCAGGAGTGCCTGAGCAAACCAGAGCGGGCCATTGATGATTCGCTGGTGTTGCCAGAGGAAAACAATGGTTGGCCAGAAGCCTTGACCGTTCGCATAGGTGCCGAGGGCCGCTGTGGCTGGTCCGATGACGAGAATGAAGACCAGCAGCGGCAGTCCGAGACGTAAGAAGCGGTCAAGCAAAAAGCGGCCGTAGCCTTTTCGTTCAAGAGAGTTTGGAGTGAAGAAGCCCGCGAGAAGGAAAAAGAAGCCCATGAAGTGGGCCTGATTTGTGGCGCAAAAGAGGGTCAGCAGGATGCTTGATGGTGCGCCGGAAGGTTCGAGTTCGCGCCAGAACCAGCCACCGACGGCGCCGTAGGTAATGGCTGTGTGATGCAGGATGACAAGCGCGGTCATTACCGAGCGCAGGCGGTCGATGTAGTAATCCCTTTGGGCCATGCGGCGATTGTACGCAAGTCTCGTGAGTTGATTCGAAACAAATAGGTGCTGCTTTAGAGAATGCGTCTCGCCCCTGGCAGGCGAAGTAATGCATCGGCAATCAGCCAGCTTGCTGCACAGCCCAGTACGGTGACTACGCCACACTTGGTAATCGGTGATGCGTGCCACTGGTGCAACCACAAGCCGATGGCGACCAGCACGGGTGGATGAATGGCGTAGACCGCGTAAGACCTGCGGCCGAGCCAATCCCAGAGAGGTGAAGGGCTGTTGGCAAATCTGCGAAACAGGACAAGCAGGGCGGAGATAAGCCCCCAGGCTATGAAGGGTTCCCAGAAGGCGTAGAGCGCTGCGGGCCAGGTGAAACCTCCTGCGAATAGTTCGTTGACTCCGGGTCCGTGAAATCGAGCGCGCACTGCGGGAAGGACGGGGAAGACGAGGATGGAGGCGATGAGCCACGGGCGCGCATCTCGCCAGGTAAGCTGCGAGAGCCAATCGAAATGCCAGGCTGCAACTCCGACAGAGAATAAGAAAATATACGATGCGAAGTAGCCGAGCCAAAGGCCGAAGTGCCGGTCATATAGCGGGAAGGGCTGGCGAAGAAGAAAGGCTCCGGCACCCACGCCCAGCGCGCTCAGCAGCCACATGCGCCAGGAGGGAACAGGTGCGGGAGTTTGGACGAGGTGCGGTGGACGGTTGGAATGCAATCGCGTCGCGATCAGGCGCCATATGCAATAGACGATGGAGAAGATGAGCAATGCCTGGGCGAACCAGAGAGGCCCGTTGGTGAAGCCATCCTGTTGCCATACTTCGAGAAAGGTTGACCAGAGACTGTGGGGGCCAGGTGTGGTGCACATTTCGACCATGACGATTGTGAGAGGGCCGATCAAGGCTCCGAAAATCACGAGTGGTATCCCGAGGCGCAGAGTGCGGTCGAGCAGAAAGCGGCCGTAACCCTTGCGGTCCAGCGAGTGTGGAGTGAAGTAACCGGCCAACAGGAAGAAGAGGCCCATGAGATAGGTCTGCTGGATGCCGGTGAAGAGGGTGAAAAGAATGCTGGACAGAGAGCGGGAAACCGGGACCTCGCGATAGAACCAGTCTCCGCTGCCGCCGTATGTCATGGACACGTGGGCGGACAACACGACAACTGTCATCACCGTGCGCAGACGGTCGATGTAGTGTTCGCGCTGGGCCATATGAGCAGATTGTACGCATTCGCCGGAAAGCAGATTTCCGGCGAATGTGTAGATGTTGCAATCGGAGATGGCTAGTACTTGACGATTGCGGCGAAGGAGTCGGGCTTGAGGCTTGCACCGCCGACGAGGGCGCCGTCGATTTGCTCCTGGCATAGCAGGTCGCTGGCGTTGTCGGGCTTTACCGAGCCGCCGTAGAGGATGCGCAGGGCAGAGGCGATTTCTATGCCGTAGATTTCTGCAAACTGGTCGCGAATTACTTTGTGGGCTTCGACAGCCATTTCGGGAGTGGCGGTTTTGCCGGTGCCAATGGCCCAGACTGGTTCGTATGCGATGACGATGGGCGCGGCTGCTTCTGCGGTGATGTCTTCAAATGCTCCTCGAAGTTGAGCGCAGATTACATCGGAGGTGCGGCCTGCTTCGCGCTCGTGAAGGTGTTCGCCGACGCAGACGACGGGGATGATTCCGTGCTTCAGAGCGGTGTGAAGCTTCTTGTTGACGATGTGGTCGGTTTCGTTGAAGTACTGGCGGCGTTCTGAGTGGCCTATGAGGGTATGGGTCGCGCCAACTGCCTTGAGCATGGAGGCGGAGGTTTCGCCGGTGTAGGCTCCCTCTTCGGCAAAGTGCATGTTCTGCAAGCCTGCTGCGACGTTTGATCCGGCAACGGCTTCAACGACTGTAGCCAGCGAGGTTACTGAGGGGAAGAGCGCGATCTCATCGCGGGTGTGGCCTGCGACCAGAGGCAGAAAGGCGTCGACGAATGCTTTGGCTTCGGCTGGGGTTTTGTACATCTTCCAATTGGCGGCGATCAGCGGTTTACGGGGCATGATTTTGTTGGATCCTCAACGCTATTTTAGTGGATCAGATTGGCAGTGAATTTACGGAGCAGATCTTCGAAGAGGATGAAAGCAATGTGCTGACCAAGTCATGCTGCCTGCGGAGGCGTTTTTCCGAAGAGGATCCTCTTGATCCATTGTGGCAGCGGCTGTGGGCTGTAGCGTTGCGGATCGCGAAGCTGGAAGAGAGCATGAATGCAGATTCCCGTGGAAAGGACTCCGACGACTCCGAAGAGGATTACCTGAAGGAGTTGACCGGCGAATCCATGAACGAGGGCTGCAAAGAAACAGAAGTCGACAATTGCGCTGGCCAGACCGCCGATGAAAAGAACGATCTGCAAAAGCAGCAATGGCTGCAGGCCGAATGCTGCGTTGAGGAATGGCGGAATGTATTCGAGTACGGCGCGACAGGCCAAACCTACGACACAGGCCAGAGCTATGGACAGTACGAGTGCAGTTAGTTCCAGCGCCCAAAAGGGAAAGAGTCGAAAGGGGCCTTCATTTTGAGATAGGAAGAAATGCTGATTGAAGTTTGCGATCTGAGCGCCGACTACCAGCAGTACGGGAGCGATGACGAGAGCTCCCGCAGGGGCGGTGATTGCGAATCGTCTAAGTGCCGGAATTGCTGCGCACACGGTGAAGGTAATCGCAGCGGCGATGAGCATGACGGCGGCGACGATGGCGAGGAACAAAAGCAGCACTATCAATTTCTCTGGGAGGAATTGTTTTGCTCGTTGTCAGTATGGCAGTTTTCTGGCGTTAGCCTCACAAGGACAGGTCCTCGATTACTAGGACAATTCCTGGGCCGGAAAGAAGTCGAAGGCACCGACTCCGGGTTGCGGCTCGTCGGGTACCGGGTTGTGACGCGGTTCGCCTTGCAGGTAGAGGAACTTGTCGATTTCTTTGAAGGTGAATGAATGGAGGCCGTGAAAATCACGGAAGGCTACTACGATCGAGTGAAACTTCGGATAGTCCCAGAGGTGGGGATGAATGAAGGCCGGGGCGAAGGTGGTTTGATTTTGCAGGTTCCAGAGATAGGCGTCGACGCGGCTGTCGTAGACCGGATATTTATCGGGCTGATGCCAGCTGCAGTACTTGGTGGCGAAGGCGAAGAAGTTGTGGACTTTGCCCTGGACTGTGACTCGGGCGATCTTGTCGACGATTTCCGGTGAGCCGGTGGCGAAGGCTGCGTCGATTTCTTTTCCGTGAGAATGAATGTGGCGGGCCACCACGTCGAGGGCGTAGATGCAGGTGTGATGGAGGGAGTTGACCGCGACGACCTTCAACAGGACGTGGCGCAGGTCTGTGTTGTGAGGATATTGGCTGAAGAGCTCCTGAAGTGCCTCTTCGGCGGCATTGTTTTCGCGGTCAAAGCGTTCACATGCTGCTTTTACACTATCGGGGCTTGGCGTCTGCAGTGTCGCATTCATCGGAGTCATCCCTCAGCCGTCGCTGCTTCGTGCTCTTTTCGGCTCGGCGCAATTTTACAACCTGCTTGGCCGGCTGTGGAGGGTCGGCATTTGGCCGTTCTGGCTGCACGCTATGCTATTACTACTTTTCCGCGGGCGTGGCCTTGTTCCAGATAGCGGATTGCTTCCGGGACTTCGCTTAGCTTGTAGGTTCTGTCAATGACCGGGGTCAGCTTTCCGGACTGCATGAGGTCGCCCAGGATGGCCAGATCTTCTTTGCTTATTTTCGCGAGGATTCCGACGAGTTTTCGGCTGCCGAAGCTGGAGATCGCAACCGCTTTGAGGGCGCGAGTCAAAGGGCGAATCATCCAGTCGTCTGTGGTTCCTCCGGCTCCTACGCATATTCCACGGGGATTCAAAACGCGCTTCAGGGCTGACAGCGAATGGTTTCCTATGCAGTCGAGAATCAGGTCGTAGCTTTGGTCTCGATTGGATCCACCCTGGGTGAAGTCGTGAAGGGTGTAATCGATGACTTGATGTGCTCCGATGGATCGGACGAGTTCGATGTTTCTTGTGCTGCATACGCCGGTTACATTTGCGCCGAAGGACCTGGCGATCTGGACGGCGAAGGTTCCTACGCCTCCTGACGCGCCATTCACAATAACCTGTTGACCGGGCTGGATGTGTCCTTTGTCGCGAAGGCCCTGCAGGGCGGTTAGAGCCGCGATGGGAACGGCGGCAGCCTGCTCGAATGTAATGTTGGCTGGTTTTACGGCCAATGCCGATTCGGGGGCGCAGGCATACTCGGCGAACGATCCGCGGCAGGAGCCAAAGACCTCGTCCCCTGGCTTGAACCGGGATGCGTTTTTGCCAACCGATTCGACCTGGCCGGCTACGTCGGCGCCCAGTCCTGTGAATTTGGGATGGCGCAGCCCGGCCATTATGCGAATGCCGTAGGGCGTGCCTCTCATGAAGTGCCAGTCGTATGGATTCAGGGACGAGGCGCGAACTTTAATCAGGACTTCATTGTCGCTCGCGATCGGCTTTTCGATCTCTTCAAGTTGAAGAACATCGGGCGGACCATAGTTGCGGTAGACGATGGCTTTCATGCGGTTTCCTATCTCAATACGACGAGCTTTGGAAGGTGCAATCATTTCACGTCTGCGGTTGGTGGTCCAAACAATCTATGATCGGACTCGATGAATCTTGTTGAGAGTACGGACGGACATGCAGGCCGGACGGGGAGATGGTTAGGCCGATGGGTTGATTGGCCGCTTGCGACGGCACTTACCCTCGTGCTCACTGCTGTTCTGCGATTGCTGCACGCCAACGCCAACACGTCGGCCATCGTTTACCTGGTGGTGGTCGTGCTGTTTGCGACTCTTGCCGGGCAGGCGTTGTCTGTCTATCTTGCGGCGTTATCGGCTATTCTTTTCGATTACTACTTTCTTGAGCCGGTGCATTCGTTTGCGGTTTACGGGTTCCAGGACGTGCTCTCCATGGTGGCCTTTGTCGGGTCGTGCGTTGTGGTGGGCCGGGTTGCTGAGCGTGCACGCCGTCAGACGCGGCAGGCGGAGCAGCGGCGCGAGGATGTGGAGCGCCTCTATGCGCTAAGCCAGGAGATGATGCTGCACGAAGATGCGGCGCGGCTGGTTCGCGATATTCCCCGGCTTGTGGAGCATAATTTCCTGCTGGATGCGGTTCTTCTTTATGTTCGCGATGAGGACAAGCTCTACTCTTCGATCCCCCGCAGTAGTTCGATACCAGAGGTTTCGGAGCCGGTTTCGCGCGTCTTGAGCAATGCCGAGCATCTGCGTGGAGTGCTTCGTGTGGCATCGGCGGCATGGGAGCCGCATGCGGAACTCTCGGAAGGCTTCATTGGCTTGAACCTGGTGTTTGGCATGCAGAGTGTCGGCACCCTGGCATGGAAGCCGGCGACGCTCTCGCGGGAAGTCGCGACATCGATCGCCGCGCAAGTTGCTATTGCCATCACTCGGGCGCATGCGATTGAGGCTTCGACGCGATTGGAGGCTGCGCGTTCAGCGGACCGGCTTCGTACTGCGCTTATCGATTCTCTTACCCATGAACTGCGAACGCCACTTACAGCGATCAGGGCGGCGGCTACCACTCTTGTTGACGGGCATGGGCTGGACGAAGAGACCAGGGCTGAACTGGCGACGATTGTCGACGAAGAGAGCTTTCGGCTGGACTCCCTGATCGGCGAGGCCATGGAGATTGCGGAGATCGAATCGGACGGGATTCGCGTGAATCCTGAGCCGGTGCATATCGGGACCTTTCTTGAGCAGGTCGTGGAGGAATCGCAGCCGCTACTGGCTGCTCATCGCGTCTCGATCAGTGTTGAGGGCGTCAGCGTTGAGGGGCCGGATCAGCCTGTCTGGTTCGATCTGCACCTCATAGGCCGGGTCTTCCGGCATTTGCTGGAGAACGCAGCGCGCTACACTCCGCGGGGCAGCCGGATCGTGCTGCGCGCTCGCCGGGATGCAGGCGGTGTCGAGTTTGTCGTTGAGGACAACGGCCCTGGTATTGACGCTAACGATCTGCCGCTCATCTTCGAGAAGTTTTATCGAGGGCGTCACAGGAACGCTACTGCGAAGGGTTCTGGCATGGGGCTTGCCATTACCCGCGCGCTACTGACGGCGCATGGCGGTTCGATTACCGTCGAGAGCGCCGCTCAGAAGGGTGCGACGTTTCGTTTTCGGGTTCCGATGGTGGAGAAGAGCGCTGGCTGAACGGTTTGCGGACGGCTTCAAGGGAGGGGTAGCGATTCGTCGAGCCCTGAGGAGATGAGGTCCTGGCGAAGCTGTTCGACGGTGGAAAACTGAATGCCCTGGATTCCCAATCGACGCGCTGCTTCAATGTTCTCGAGTTTGTCGTCGAGGAAGAGTGTCTCTTCGGGGGCGGTGCCAAGTTTATCGAGGAGCAGGTGATAGATTTCTGGTTCGGGCTTTACCATGCGGTGCTCGTAGCTCCAGACGAGGACGTCGAAATCTTCGATCCAGGCAAAGTCGGCGAGCATTTTTTCGTGGACAGAATCGCCCATGTTGGAGAGGATACCGGTTCGAAAGCCCTTGGTTTTTAGCTGGGTGTGCCAGGCGAGCATGGTGGGGTTGGTGGTGGTCCACATGCGGACGTCCCAGTCGTTGAGGAGCAGGATGTCTTCTGCGGAGAGCGACAGGCCGGCGTCGGCGACGAGTTTTTGCCAGAACGCGAGGCCGGTCAGAAGGCCGCGGTCGTAGTCGAGACGGTCGGCCCAGTAATGCCGGTCAAAGTCGTGGTGGGAAAGACCGGTGATCCTACGAAGCTCGTGAATGGCCTCGGGATGCGGGGGACCACTCAGTACCATGCCATAGTCGAATGTTACTGCTCGCAAGGCCAATTCGCGCTCCTGTGATGCGTCCATGCCGGTTGAGGCGTGTATGTTGAAACCTGAACGGCACCTGCTGCTATTGTCCCTCACGGAATTGGGGAGGCGGATGCTGAAGCGGGTGTAAAATAAATGGAATGAGACAGTTACATGCGATTTTCAAAACGTACGCAATGGGATACGGGTGAGAGCGAGCTGGCCGGGGCGCATCGCGAGAGACTGACGGCGGGGCTCCAGATTGCTGATCTGACGGCTTCCAATCCCACTCGCTGCGGGTTTAACTATCCAGAGGATTTGCTGTGTGCGCTGACGGATTCGGCGGCGTTTGACTATGTTCCTGACCCGAGGGGGAGTAAGGCTGCGCGAGAGGCGGTTTGCCGGTATTACTCTTCGCACGGGGCCGTAATTCCTGCCGATCAGATATTGCTAACTACGAGCACTAGTGAGGCATACGGTCATTTATTCAAGCTGCTGTGCGACCCCGGGGACGCGATTCTTGTGCCTCAGCCGAGCTATCCGCTGTTCGATTTTCTTGCGGATTTAGAAGTGATTCAGGTTCAGTACACTCCGCTGGTCTATGACCATGGTTGGCAGCTTGATCTGGAGGGGCTTCGCCAAAGGATTACTCCGCACACACGGGCGGTTGTGCTGGTGCATCCAAACAATCCGACTGGACATTTCACTTCGGTGGAAGAGGCGTGGAGGCTGGCTGCAATCTGTCGCGAGCATGGGCTGGCGCTGATTGTTGATGAGGTTTTTCTGGATTATCCAATGTGTGAGCCGGGGAATGAATTGTCTGGGGACGGGGGCAGCTTTGCTTCTCGCGATCTGGGTGTTCTTGTCTTTATCGTGAGTGGGATCAGCAAGATTTGTGGGTTGCCGCAGATGAAGGCTGCGTGGCTGGTGGCTGTTGGGCCGGGGTCTGATGAGGCTATGGCGCGGCTTGAGGTGATCTCCGACACTTTTCTTTCGATGAATGCGCCTGTGCAGCGGGCACTGTCGGTTTGGCTTGATGGGCGGGGCGGCATTCAGGGGCAGATTCGTGAACGGGTTCAGCAAAATCTTGCCGAGCTTGATCGGTTGCTGGCTTTTCAGCCTGAAGGATTGGGGTTGGTCAATCGGCTTAAGGTTGAAGGCGGATGGTATGCCGTGTTGCGGGTTCCGGCGATCAAGGACGATGAAGAGACTGCTCGGGAACTGCTTGATTTGGGGGTGTGGGTGCATCCTGGGTACTTCTTCGGCATGGGTCGGTCGGGCTGGCCGGTGGTCAGCCTACTGGGGCCGAGGGAAGATTTCTCGAGGGGTGTCGGCGTGCTGATCGAGTATTTCCTGCGGAACCATAATTGTAACGTGATTGGGTAATTTGTGATGCTTGAGGTTTAAGTGTCGCCCGTAAATTGCTGATAAATAGATGTGTGCATAGGCTTAAGTTATGTGGCGGGTGTTCCTGTAGACTGGCCCCATGAAATCTCGAAATCGAATTGGGTTAAGCGTGCTGGCCGTGGCCGGTTGCATTCTAATGTTCGTGCCATGGGTGGGGTTTGCCCAAGTAGCAGGCTCGGCGGGTTCTGCTGCGGTGTCGTGGTGCGACAGGCCGGCTCGGGAGCAGTTTGCACGGCTGGAACGGGTGGCTTCGCCGGATGCGTGGTTTGATGTTTATCGCGTATCGCCTGGAGTCTTTGCGATCTACGAGCCGCATCAGGAAGAGGAGGCGATTTCGTATTTGATCGTTGGTGAGAAGCGGGCGGCGATGTTTGATACCGGTCTCGGAATTGGCGACATACGGCGGGTGGTGAGGTCGCTGACGTCTCTGCCGGTGGTGGTGCTGAATTCGCACACGCACAACGACCATGTAGGTGGGAACTGGCAGTTCGACACGGTTTATGGGATGGATACAGAGTTCACCCGGGCGAGTGCCAAGGGTTCAAAGACGGATGCTCAGTCTGAGCTTGCACCCGGGTCGGTATGTGGCAAGCTGCCGGATGGATTTGATGCTAAGGGCTATGCGACTCGGCCGTGGCATGTTACCAAGTTCATTCATGACGGGGAAAAGATCGATCTTGGCGGGCGACTGCTCGAAGTGATTTCTACTCCGGGTCATACTCCGGACGCGATCTGTCTTCTGGACTACAAGAACGGCTTGCTGTTTACCGGGGATACTTACTATCCGGGCACGGTCTGGCTTTACCGGCCGGAGACGGATATGGATGCCTATGTGCGTTCGGTGGAGCGCATGGCGTCGCTGGCGCCGGAACTTCATTTGCTGCTGCCTGCGCATAATGTGCCGGTGGCTGAACCGGGGGAGTTGCCGAAGCTGGCTGCGGTGGCGAAGAAGGTGCGCTCCGGGACAGTCAAAGCGGTGCCGGAGGGGCAGGGGAAGGTGGTCTACAAGGTGGATGAGTTTTCGTTTTTGATGGCGCCGAAATGAGGGGATGTTGGGAGATTGGCATTTGTGAAACCCACCCTTAACGCGATGGGGCTGCGTTAAGGATGGGGCACCCCCATCATTTTGCTCATCATTACTTGCTTGCTCATCATTTTGTGATCTGGTGGGGATTGTTCTGCTTACGCTCATAGACTTGCGGAATGTTGCAGAGAAAGAATTTCGAATTTGAGAGCCGGGCTGATTGGGACAGTTATACTTTGCGTGACCCGGATGCAATTGCTCGGTATGCTCGATCTCTCCGGCCTTTCCGGTTGCTTCTGTTACCTACACTTTTGATTGCCTGGAGATTCGATGATTCGTGCCCGGTTGTTTGTCTCGCGCGTGTTTGCTGCTGCGTTGCTGCCTACGCTGGTTTTTCCGCCTCAGTTTTTGATGGCCCAAGTGAAGGGCGATGCCAAGGGTAATGGCCAACTGGATGGGTATTCGAAGGCGGCTTCGGATACTGAGCGTGGATGGGAAGAGAAGTTTCGCGGGCTGCCGGTGCCGGCGACGATTCGCGACAATATGCAGCGGTTGTCGGCGCGTCCTCATCACGTTGGGTCGCCCTATGACAAGGACAATGCGGAGTGGATGCTGGCGAAGTTCAAGGAGTGGGGATTCGATGCGCAGATTGAGAACTTCTACGTGCTCTTTCCGACGCCCAAGGAGCGGCTGGTTGAGTTGATCGAACCTACCAAATTTACTGCTTCGCTGAAGGAGCCGGTGGTTGCTGAAGACCCTACTTCGAACCAGACGGCGGAGCAGCTGCCTACGTATAACGCCTACTCTGCCGATGGCGATGTGACGGGTCCGCTGGTGTATGTGAACTACGGTACGCGCGAAGACTACGAAGAGCTGGATCGATTGGGGATTTCGGTCAAGGGTGCGGTGGTGATTGCGCGTTATGGAGGAGCGTGGCGCGGGATCAAGCCGAAGGTGGCGGCGGAGCATGGGGCGGTGGGCTGCATCATCTATTCGGACCCGGCCAATGATGGCTACGGGGTGGCTGATTCCTATCCCAAGGGCGCTGGGCGGCCCAAGGACGGCGTGCAGAGGGGCGGCGTCAATGACACTGATTTTCCGGGTGACCCGCTGACTCCGGGTGTGGGGGCGACTAAGGATGCGAAGCGGCTAGATCGGAAGGATTCACCGATTATCACCAAGATTCCGGTGCTGCCGATTTCGTATGCGGACGCGACGCCGTTGTTGTCGGCGATGACCGGGCGCGTTGCTCCTGCGACGTGGCGCGGGGGACTACCGATTACGTATCACCTGGGGCAGGGGATGGGGACGGCGGAAGCTCCGAGTGCGGCGAAGGTGCATTTGAAGGTCTTTTCGAACTGGGATATCAAGACGCTGTACGACGTGATTGCGAAGATTCCCGGCAGTGTTGAGCCGGATGAGTGGGTAATTCGCGGCAATCACCATGATGCCTGGGTCAATGGAGCTGACGATCCGATTTCTGGCATGTCGGCCGAGCTTGAGGAAGCGCGTGGACTCGGTGAACTGTTGAAGCAGGGCTGGAAACCGCGGCGAACGATTGTCTACTGCGCTTGGGACGGCGAGGAGCCGGGGTTGCTGGGATCGACAGAGTGGGTGGAGACGCATGTGGATGAGTTGAGGAAGAAGGCAGTGATGTATCTCAATTCTGACTCGACGGGGCGCGGGTATTTCTTTATGGAGGGTTCGCATGGACTGGAACACTTCATAAACGGTGTTGCGGCTGAGGTGACCGATCCGGAGAAAAATATCCCGGTTGTAGAGCGGACACGCAAGCTGGAGATTTCTCGAGGGCGGGGCAATGATCGCAGCGAGGCGAGGAGCAGGGCGGACCTGCGCATTGGCGCTCTGGGGGATGGGTCGGATTATGTTTCATTTTTGGATTTTGCGGGCATACCGGCACTCGATCTTGGGTTTGGCGGGGAGGATCGGGGGAGCCAGTATCACTCCATCTACGACGATTTCTGGTGGTATACGCATTTTGCGGATACGGAATTTGTATACGGCAGGGCGCTGGCGCAGGTGAGCGGGACAGCGGTAATGAGGATGGCGGACGCTGAGCTGTTGCCGTACAACTTTGCCAACACTTCGGACACGGTTGAGACCTATGTGGATGAGGTAAAGAAGCTGCTTAAGACGGAACAGGACGAGATCGCGGAGAAGAACAAGCAGATCGACGAGGGGGTCTTCGATGCGACGAGTGATCCGAAGAATCCGATCGCTGCACCGAAGCATGAGGACCTGCCGCCGTTTCTGAACTTCGCTCCCTTGGAGAATGGAGCAGCGGCGCTGACGGCGAGCGCGAAGGAGTATCAAAAGGCGGTCAAGGCTGTGGAGGCCAACGGCGGTGCTGCTCTGGATTCGTCTGCGGTGGATGAGGTGAACCAGTTGCTGATGAAGACGGAGCGGGCCTACTTCCGCGAGGCCGGGTTACCGGGGCGTAGCTATTTCAAGCATCAGCTTTATGCGCCGGGGGCCTATACCGGGTACGGTGTGAAGACTCTGCCGGCTGTCCGGGAGGCGATCGAGCAGCGCAAGTGGGCTATTGCCGATAGTTCGACGATTACTGTGGGTCAGGTGCTTGTGGATGAGAGCGCGGCGATCAAGGCTGCTACTGAGAAGCTGAAGGCGCTGGTTCCGGCTGGGGGAAACTGATCGGATTTCTTTCCAAAAAAGCGGCGTACCCTCTTCAAACCAGGAAGGGGTTGCGCTGCTTTTCTTCGCCTATGGTGGTGGCTGGGCCGTGGCCGGGCAGGACGTGCGTCTCCTCGGGGAGAACCATCAGCTTGGTATGGATGGAGTCGATGATTTGCCGCGAGTTGCCGCCGGGCAGGTCGGTGCGGCCTATGCTGCCGGCGAAGAGGGTGTCTCCTGCGATGATCAGCCCGTCTTTCATTTGAGAGCTCGGTGCGAAGAGCAGGCAGACGCTGCCCTGGGTATGGCCCGGGGTGTGCAGCACCTGGGCGGGCAGGCTTTCCAGGCCGACGCGCATGCCGTCCTGAAGGCTGGCGTCGGGCGAGGCTGTTTCGGGAGTCTCAACACCTAACCAGCCGGCCTGCATTTCCATCATCTGTAGGAGCGGCAGGTCATTTTCATTGAGCAGGATGGGCGCGCCGGTGAGGCGTTTGAGCTTTAGCGCTCCGCCGATGTGGTCGATGTGGGCGTGGGTGATGAGGATCTGCTTGAGCTTGAGTCCGAGCTTGGTGAGCCGGGTGTGGATTCGGGTGATTTCTTCGCCGGGGTCGATCACGATGGCCTCGCCGGTGGTTGAATCACCGAGGATGGTGCAGTTGCATTGCAGCGGACCGACAGGGAAGGTTTCGATGAGGATGTTTGAGGCAGCCATGGGGTGATTGTAGGGCAGTGAGTCGGGGGAAAAGCAAAGAGGCAGACCCGCGGGCCTGCCTCTTGAACTTTCAGCCGGGAAGTTACTTGCCGGGCTTGGCAGGAGCCGAAACGGGAGCGGTGCCCTTCATTCCTGAGAATACGGAATTGCCGGTGTTTGACGACCGCAGGTAAAGAATGGTCAGCGAAATTGACGTGATCATGAAGAGCGCTGCCGCCCAGGTGGTCATTTTGGTGAGCAGATTGGCTGCGGCGCGTGGGCCAAAGGCTGTCTGCGATCCCTGGCCGCCGAAGGTGCCGGCGAGGTCGGCGCTCTTGCCCTGCTGGAGCAGGACAACGCCGATAAGGAAGAAACACACGATTACGTGAAGGACGATAACTGCATAGAGCAAAGCCTGCATCTGGGAACTGCTTTCCTGAGCCTCGTTCGGGTGTTTTGCTGACCTGTAAAATCGGCCAGCTGACCCACGACGGGAGAATTTTTGGTGCGGAGGAGGGGACTTGAACCCCTATGCCTTGCGGCGCAAGCACCTCAAGCTTGTGCGTCTGCCAATTTCGCCACCTCCGCAATGGGGCAACCAATCGAGTATACCAAAGGCGGGGGTTGGGAAGAAAGGTGCCGCACATGTGGAAAGCGTTACGGCTCACCCTTCTTTCGGTGGAGGTAATACCACGGCGAGGTGAAATGTGCGGCGAAGGGTGAAACCGACTGACTCGTAGACGCGGATGGCGTTGGTGTTGGATTTGTAAGAGGTGAGGAAGGGAGTTTCGTTCCGGTCGAAGATTCCGTGACAGGTGGCGGCGACGAGAGCTTTGGCATAGCCGCGGCCACGGAAGTCGGGATGCGTGCAGACGGCGCTCACTTCCGTAAATCCCGGGAGGGCAACGCGTTCGCCTGCCATGGCGGCCAATCGGCTTTCTTCGCGGATGCCGATAAATCTGCCCAATTCGCTGGTGCGGAGCCGGAAGGGTCCGGGTTCGGTCAGCGTGGCGAGGTCCAGCATTTCAGCCCGGTCGTAGGCTCCGAGGGGCATGATGGGCAAGTCTTCGCGCGGGCCGGCCTTTGCCAATTCGGGCTCGGTGCAGACCATCTGCACGATGGTGTCGTGCTTCAGCATGCGCCAGTTTTGGGGTATCTGGGGCGCGGATTCGAGGAATAGTATGGCGAATTCGTCTGGGCTGAACAGTTGACCGAGTGCGGCGTATGCTTCAGGGCTTTGCTGCCGCAGGCCGGCGAGAGGGCCGATCTCGGGGTGAAAACGTTTGGCGAGTTCACCGCCTTGAGCAAAGCGCGCGTGGAGGGTGGAGAGAGAGTTCCAGATGGGGTTGTCGAGAAGGGAAGTTGACCCGTAGCTTGCCATTGAAGTTTTGGATGTGGCGAGGCCGCGAAGGAATCAGAAATTCCGGACCGCGAACGCTATTTGATCTATCCCGGATACGGGCTTTATTGCGGCTGTAACTGGCCGGTTCTCTTGCCCTCGGCAATGCGGCGGAAATGATGCTGGAAATAGAAGACGCTGAAGAAGAAGGTCATGACGCCGCTGAGATTCAGATTTATAGGCTCGACGGTGTTGTAGTACTGCTGAAGGACGCCACGCACGTAGAAGGCCCAAACGAGCATGAGAACCCACGTTGCAATTTCCAGTAGAACTAAAAGTCCGGAGGGTCCTTGTCCACTATACGGGGAGGTTACTCCTGCGGAGATTTGAAAGAAAAGCTGACAAACCCAGGCAACGATGGCTAGTACCGCAAGCAAGATCGGTGCGGCACGTCGCTCGAGCTTGCTTACGAAAGCAGACTGAATCAATATCCACACTATGTGGAACAGGAAGCAGGTGAACACATCAAGGAGGAGGACTAGCGCCCAGTGCAGGGAGGGCGGGGTGGGTCCGCTGGGCGATAGGCCAGCACCGGCGCTGTATCCAAAGCTGGGCGTGAACGAAGGGCTGGGCGTGTAAGGGGATGCAACTGGCACGTTCGGATTGACGGCCGGCGGGGGCGACCCCGCGACTACCTGAGAAAGCGGCACCCAGTTGGGCATGCCTTCCTGCCAGACGAAATCCGAAGGAACGGTCTGGCCCGCAGAAAACATCTGTTGTAACACTTCAAGTGGATAGGGGCCGTATTTTTGCCCGTCGCGCGCCAGCCAATAGGAACTCATAATCCGGCAAGTGTACCAAGCTTGTTGAATACTTCAAGGGCAATTCGCGAGGTGGGGCGGGCAGGCCGCTACTAGTCTAGTGAGACATTGGCACCCGGGCGTTTCAGAGCACGCCAAGCTTGATCATCCACGCGGCTAGTTGCTGTTCATCAGGCGTGCCGTTGGCGTGGGCTGCTTGTACGGTTTGGCGATCGATGTCAGGGCGATTTTGGCTTAGTTTGAACTTGCCTTCGAGCTTGGTGATTGGGATGCGGAAGCCTACGATGCCGTTGGTCATGGAGATGCGATAGGTGATCGGCTGCTGGTTCCATTGATCGGCGAAGCCCGGTTCATGAATGCTGATCAGGTTTTTGACCAATGCGTCTTTTCGGGCGAAGGTTACGGTTTCATCGTTGGGATCGTCTTCGAGGATTTGGAGTGTGCCAGTGGCGTGGATGGCGATGTAATTCCACGTTGGAACGGATTTGGGGTTGGCGTAGAGCGAGGGAGAGACATAGCTGTGCGGACCTGAGAAGACGACCAGCGTCTCTTTACCGGCAAGCGCTTTCCAGTGAGGATTGGCGCGTGCGAAGTGGCCCTCGAGTACGCCGTGCTCGCCTTCATCGTGAACCACGAGGGGAAGATGCGTGGCTGACGGGTGGCCGTCGGAGTCCGGGCCGAAGAGGATAGCGAAGGACCAGAGGCGCATGCCGTCGATGAGTAGGGCACGATCGTCGATGCGGTTGAAGGCTGGGGTGTACATGCGTTCCTTACAGTATGCGCTCGAAGCGGAAGCCTGCTTCGCTTAGTGCGTGGCTGATGGCGGTGATGTGGGCTGCGCCGCGTGTTTCGAGGGTGACGTCGATGACTGTTTCGGCGAGCGAGACTCCATAATACGCGCGGTTGTGGACAGTTTCGACGATGTTGGCGCGCTCGTTGGCGAGAATTTGCGTGAGGTGGAGCAGCGCGCCGGGACGGTCGAGCAGGTAGACGCGAATGCGCATCTGGCGGCCATCTTTGACGAGGCCGCGCTCGATGATTTTTGCGAGCAGCGTGACGTCGATGTTGCCTCCGCAGACGAGGACCGCAGTACGTTGATTGCGGAGTTTGGTCTTGGCCTGGAGCAGGGCGGCCAGGGCCGCTGCGCCTGCGCCTTCGGCTAGGGTCTTTTCCTGTTCGAGAAGCATGAGGATGGCGGAGGCGATCTCTTCGTCGTCTACGGTGACGATTTCATCGACGTAGCGGGAGACTAGCGGCAGGGTTACGTCTCCGGCGCGGCGAACGGCTATCCCGTCGGCGATGGTGGCCTGCGCGGCGATGGTGATGGGTTTTCCGGCTTCGCGGGCGCGGAGCATGGAGGGAAGCTTTTCGGGTTCGACGCCTACGACGCGGATCTTGGGGTTGCGTTCTTTGAGGGCGCAGGCAATGCCGCTGATGAGTCCGCCGCCTCCGATAGGGACTACGACTGCTTCGAGGTCGGGGACCTGGTCTAGGAGTTCGAGACCGATGGTGCCCTGGCCGGAGATGACGTCGGGGTCATCGAAGGGATGGATGAAGGTGAGGCCTCGCTGGAGGCAGCGGGCGAGAGCTTCTTCGCAGGCTTCGTCATAGTTGGCGCCGTGGAGGATCACTTCGGCGCCGAAGCCGCGGGTGCTCACGACTTTTACGAGCGGTGTGGCCTGGGGCATCACGATTTGCGAGCGGATGCCGAGTTTGGTGGAGTGAAAGGCCACGC